>Ga0123337_10000414_pt1 | contig 73249 bp, 84 predicted proteins | sample frozenSSSSmetaG_FD_89792 | JGI IMG/M metagenome (GOLD analysis project Ga0123337, IMG submission 89792) | Glacier valley bacterial and archeal communities from Borup Fiord, Nunavut, Canada, to study Microbial Dark Matter (Phase II) -... | ecosystem: Environmental > Aquatic > Freshwater > Ice >...
AGTTTAATAAATTATCGCTCTCGCTTAGTGTTAAAATAGCCGGTCCTAACTGGCGTACTTTGCGCCGGAATAAATGGGGTCATTTACAGCGGAATCGTGGGGTACTTTAGTCGGAATATCTAAATGTGGATACAGGTTGAAAGGTACTTATAAAATCGTCCCGAAGCGCATTGTCGTTTTTGACAGCATTTTCTGCGACTAACAATGAGGATTTAAGATATTCCTGAAAACGGTACAGGCAGTTTCTCAGGGGTGAGTAATCAGTAAGGCGGCTACCTTCATATATACTCACTTTTAGCAAAAAATCAATTAGTATCTGAGTTTGTGAAATACTTGTTTTTAGATTGCTGACTCTTTTTGCATACTGCATGCTGTCCCCTGAAATTACATTAGGTTCTTTAAGTGAGGCATACCCCATGGATACCCGTTGCATTATCAATGCATTGTTTTCGTAAAACAGGGACAGGATGGAAAGCAGTTCATCTTTTTGTGTCAGATCCTTTATACCTTTTGATTCGCAGGGGCATTCGACCGCGTGTCTCATGAGCTTTTCTAATAAGGTGTGGTCCATGCAATCTGAATAGACATCGCCATTTGCAGCAAGAATGTTCATCTCATTTACAATTGACATTTGTTTAAAGTATTGTTTCAATGGTCCCTGTGACAATTTAGCCTGGATCTCCCTTCCTTTATCATTAGGAGCAAATTCCCGTTTTAAGCCGGAGTCATAGACATTAAGTATACCAAGTACTTCTGGCCTGTCCACAGGTCCAGTTCCTTTTGAGTCTTTTTTATAGACGGTTGTGAGTACAACCTGATATTCGCCAGTACGAAATGGCTCAAAGCCATTATTGTCAAGATCCATTTTGCTAACTAGCGGTTCTACTTTTAGTCGTACCGGATCCTGGTTAGACTTTGAGTTCCAATAATATTGTTCGGATAATGGTGAGGGAATGTAAGCAGGATTTGCTCCGCAGGTTTGAACCGGCATAAAAGAAATACGGCGTTCGGCAACCGAATCGCCGACATTTTTATTTCTAAATTCAAGTTCAAAAGTGCCTATTTTACCCTTGAATGTTTCGAAAGTCTTCCAATTCACAAAAGAAGTTGTCAATTTTTTGGACTCAGCCATGGACCTTTTGTAGCTTCTTTCCGCTGTATCGAGCATTTCGATATCACCTGGCCCAATTTTTAGGTGTGACTTTATAATCATAGAACCGATGTCGATCAGTTCGTTGACCACCTTCATATCGTCAGTGATCAGATATACCCTGTACTCTCTATTGGGTGCCAGCGGTGGCATCCTGATGATCATGTCCTGCTTATTTCCTTTGACTGTAGCAAATATTTCTGTAAAAAGCGTTTTAAATGGAGTGCTGCTTTTCCAATTTTTATAATATCCTTCTATCTCTTTGAATTTTTTTCTCTCGCTTTTATCTGGGAATGAATTTTTGAAAAATATCCTGTAATCTCGTCGATTTGGATTTGAAATACCCTTTTTATCAATTGGGCTAACCGAGAAGTACTTTATTTTCTGGTTTGTATTAATCGTGAACTTAAGATAAAAACACCTATCAAAAGGGAGCGAACCGTTGGGAGTATAAAACATTGTATCTAGTTCAACTTTATCTCCAACTGGACACGGCATCCCCTCTATAATAAAATATTGTCCTTTTGACCCGGCAAGAGTAATGAAATTGAGTAGTACAGCCAGCAATAACTTTTGCGGAAATGCGATTGCATGAAACCGAGAATAATGGTTCATAATTAAATTAAGAAGGACAACGAATTGCAATAAAAGTAATGAAACGGAGGGCAACTAGCATACCGAATAATCAATTCCTGGAAATTAATTCTCGGGAGTTTTTTATGGTGTTGTGATAGGAGCTCTAAAGCTAATCCACAATCTAGAATGGCCTTGCCTGTCTGTAACAACCCTATATTTATTGTAGGATAGATAGGAATTTATAAATATTGTCTGTGGATCCTTCGATTGATGTTTATCCGGTGGTTTTTCTGTACTCTCAGTGCCATGCGAATTTCTTCCCATTTGGTTCCGGAAAGAGCCGATTTCTGCACTTTCACATTACAGATTAGTGGTACATCAAAACAAATTACTCTATATTGTAGACTGCCACGTTAAACTGTACTATTTGAATGGTGATTGGATACATACGGGTTTCGAAAACCGAGCAGAACCAGGATCTGCAATTCGATTCCCTTAAGAAAGCAGGTTGCGAGAAAATTTACCTTGAAAAGATATCGGGAGCTTCAACTCAGAGACCGGAATACATGAGGATGATTTCGGAGCTTCGAAAAGGGGATGTCATAGTCGTCTGGAGAATTGATCGGCTGGGCAGAACAACTTATGAGTTGATTAAGCTTATGGTTGAATGGAAAGAGATGGGAGTGGACTTTCGGAGTATTTCTGAGGGCATAGACACTTCTACCAAAATGGGTAGGCTCTGGTATATGCTCAGTTCAGTATTTGCCGAAAATGAGAGAGAGATTCTAATGGAACGGACATTGGCTGGGATGGAGGCTGCCAGAGCGAGTGGTAGGGTAGGAGGAAGGCCGAAGGGGTTGACTAAAAAATCAAAAGAACTTGCGAGCTTGGCGGCTACACTGTATCAGAGTAAAAAATATACAACCTTACAAATTTGTGAACAACTTAGAATCGGAAGTAAGGCGACCCTTTATAATTATTTGCGACATGAAGGTTTAGAGATCGATGGTTGGACGAGAAGTGAAAAAAAAATAATATTAAATCATTAGAAGTATGGTTGACCTAATCGACTTGGGTAGTTCTTGAAATTTACTTACTTTCAACTTGAGACCCAAATCTAAATGGTAAATTTGTCAATCACGGAACTTGCAGTAAAGCATCAATTATCTGTTAGATCAACTAATGTCTGCAAATCAGGTAATCTCAGGAACCTTACGGACATAATCTCATTTTTTGTTGACAAGCACGGTTTTAAAACCTTGCCAAACTGTGGTGAAAAATCTAACAAGGAGCTTTGTTTACTCTGTAATACATACTTGTCAGATTTCCAAAGCAACATGAGTCTTCCAATTCAGGAAGACAATGAATTTACATTTTACAATTCCCTGACGCCATACAGAAAATCAGTATTCAACAGATTTGTGAGTAATATGTTGAATACATTGAGTGTGCGGTCAATCAATGGACTGACGACGATGTGCGGTAATGAACCGTCACCTTCTAAAATAATTTATAACTTATATGACAAAAAAATTGATTTCAAAAAGATTAAAAATATTGGAACTAAGGCTGAAACTGAACTTGTATCGTTTAGGGAAATGATTGAAAAGTTTATTAATAATTTTAAAAGTATTCCCAATGAGAACTTAAGTAAAGAATTCCTAAAACTGGTAATTATATCAACATTTGATTCAATTGGTATCAAAGTAACGTATGATTTGAATAAATTTTTTGATATAAATAATCGAATATATTTTTTTACTCTTATACATCAAATATTAAGATATGAAAAAATATTAAACAAAAATGAAACAAGAATTTTTTATGAAATTTATACAATTAACATAAATATTAATTTTTCAAAGGTCGCGAGCGAACTTGGTGTTACTCGAGAAAGAGTTCGGCAAATTTATAAAACTATTGAAAGATCGTTTTCTTTACATTTAGATTTTGTAAAAAGTTTCAATTTAAGTGATTGTGTAGGATCAAATTCAATACCGGATGGAAACTTGATAATTATTGATAGTCAATATACGGATACTAAAAACGCAGAAGAGAATTTAAATTTTAATTCGCTTTTTTATGCAAATATATTTTCCATATTTCTAAGAGATAGCTTTACAAAAATTGACGTATCAGATACTGATTTCAATAAATTAAGTGTTCAAGAAACGAGTAATTTAAATGCATTTTATTTTATAAGGAATAATTTATCTCGACGATTTAATTTTTCACTGTTTTTAAATACGGTCAGGGATAGACTTTCCGAGCGAATATCGGAATCTTATCAGCTTTATTTTGAAGGATTTTTGTATCAGTTTTTTTATGATAGGCCAGATATTAGCGTGCTTGAACACATCAATGATGTTTGTGAGAAATTGCTTTTCAGCGAATTTGAGTTAGTCCTAGACAGTCTTGGCTATCTAATTTTTGAACGTAATGTTAAGCAACAAATTCAAGACTATGCAGTTGAAGCTTTAGAAGAATTAGGGGAAATGAGCCATTTAAGCAAGATTATGGATCTTGTGAGATTAAAATACGCAGATGTTGAATTTAGCGATAATTCTATCAGAGGAACAATGCAGCGTGAAAAGAATATATTTATCTTCATTGGAAGAAGTAGTACTTATGGTTTGAAAAAATGGGAAGAGGAAAATGAAAACTTAAGGGGCGGAACGATAAGGGATTTGGTAGAGGAATTTCTAGATAAGTGTGAATCTCCTAAACATATTTCTGAGATACTTTCTTATGTAAATCAATTCAGAAGTACGAATTCTAAGAGTGTGAAAACTAATATCGAAATGGAAGAAAATGGGAAGTTTATTACCTTCCCAGGAGACTATGTTGGACTTTCCTGTAAGGAATATGTAGACACGTCAATTTATAAGCGATTGAATGGGTACCATTTTCAAACCTCTTACTTAGAAAAAATGAACAATTGGCCTTTGGATCAAATAATTGATCACTATAAAAAGAAGTATCAGTATCTAGAATTGCCGGTTAGGTCAATTTTACTGCGGCGTGTTGAGTTGGGTGATTTTCAGTTAACGGAAGATAAAAAATTACTTGTATGAGCAATATGTCGACAACTCGCCAGACGCATGATGATGCATTGGAACAACATTGCATTGTTAATGATGTAAGTTTTAAATCTATTCAAATTTTACTGAAGTCTGAAAAGACTAAGAAGCTTCTCAAGAGAAATGCAATGCTCCAATCTGGAATAGATAAGGAAATCGATAAAGCCATTGAAAATGAAAATTGATAATATATCCCTCAATAATTTTAGACAATATTATGGTGTTAACTATGTTGACTTGACTACATCTGAGTCTAGTAACATCATTCTAATTGGCGGAAAGAATGGTTACGGTAAGACAAATTTCTTGTTATCGTTAGTTTGGTGTTTATACGGAGAGGATATTTCCAAGATTGACGATAATTTTAAAAGGGAGATACAAAAGGATGGTAACTACTCTAAGTTTTTAAAGGGGTCTCTTAACTGGATTGCTGCGAAGGAGGGAGATTATAATTTCTCGGTTGAGCTATGTATAAGCGGTATTGAATTACCGGAAACAACGGATTTTCAATCTGATCGCAGATATACTTGTAAGTTAAAGCGGGAGTATGATGTAAATACTTCTTCGGACACTTTTCAGATATCAATTGATGGTAAGCATGATAGCTATTTTACGAATAATGATGATCAGGTAAATTTTGTAAATGACTATTTAATTCCTATCGAGGCTGCCAAATTCGTTTTCTTTGATGCTGAGAAGATAGCTAGCTGGGCTGAGCTGTCTACTAAGGAGGAAGGGGCTGTTCTAAATGATGCAATTGGCAAGATACTTGGACTAGATATTTATGACGATTTGGTTAAGGACCTTGTAGTCTACACGGATAGTCTTCGGAAGGAAAGTGCCACTAATCAAGTAAAGCAGCAAATAATTACGACGGAGAGAGGTATTGAGCTAAATTCTCAAAAAATTGAGGCGCTTGAATCGGATGTCTTTAATATCGAAGGCGCAGTTGAGAAAAATAAGGCGGATATTGAACGATATGAATCTTTCTTAATGGCGCACGGTAATCGCGCGGATAGCTCATTAAGTTTAGATGGATTGTACAGACAGCGCAATGAATTGAGGATTAACGTTAAGGAGCTTGAGTCAAGATTTAATGAGTTGGCCGAGACACTTCCCTTTGCTATTGCTGCTGCTAACTTGGAAGAGGTGATCGAACAGGTTGAGTTGCAAGATAAAGCTGCATCTGCTGTTGGAAGAAACATAGAATTAGCTGTTAAGAGTGAAGAAGTTATAGAACAGCTCTTTAATAACCCTCCCAGTCCACCGGATGGGGACATTTCATTATCTAAGAAAGGGTTTTACGCTGATAAGATCAAAGGAATTATTGAAACAGTATTTGGTAACAGAGATGAGGTAATAGATCTTGCCTTTGAACATGATCTCACTAAATCTGACAGCGACTTGCTTCGGGACACTTTCGATTATCTGAAACAACAATCGCAAAATGCTTTTGAAACAACAATTCAATCTTTCAATGGGGCCAAAGACCGCATTGCAGATCTTGATAATAGAATTAAGAAAATAGAGACCGATTCGCAGGATGAGGAAATCTTAGAGTATACCGGGAAAAAGGCGGATTTAGAGCGAAAGGTCGAAAAGTTGATTGAAGAAAAGGGGGCTCTACAAAATCAAAAAGATGGATTTAGAAAGGAAAATGAAAAGCTGCACTTGTCCTTACAAGTTCTTTTGAAGAAGATTAGTGTTTCGGAGCTTAAGTTAAAAAAGCTAAATAAAGCCAATAGTTATATAAAAGCACTTGAAGATTTCATACGCGATCAAAAGAATGCTAAATGCGAGATTCTTGAATCTCACATCTATAAGGAAATGCAGAAACTAATGCATAAGCTAAGGGATGATAAGACTTCATCTTTTATCGCCGACGTTAAAGCGGAAGTTTTACCCGAAAATAATGGTTTGAAGATTACCCTATATAACAGTGATGGCGATATTAGAGCAAAAGAATCTTTATCCCAAGGCGAAAAACAGATCTATATATCTTGTTTGATCAAAGCAATTATTTCGTTGTCTATCTCTGAATATCCAATATTTATCGATACTCCATTGGGTCGCTTGGATGACGATCACATAAAGCAAATACTTCTGTATTACTATCCGGATTTGGCAAATCAGGTTGTTTTAATGGCGACTAATAATGAGATTCCACCATCTAGGTATAAAATGGTAAAGGAATACGTTGCTAAAACCTATCTTTTAGATAATAATTCGAGCCGAACCACTTTTAAAATGGGTTATTTCCAAAATTATGAGAATTAGAATAGATATCAGGAGTACTGAATTGATCGATTCGTTGACCAGGCTATTCAATTTTAAGCTGGATGGTGTTGTCACTCGTATCGCATTCGCATTTAGTTTACAGTTAAGCAAGAGATTCGATCTCAAAGATACATTTTCGTTGCCTTCAGACGGCCGAGATTGGCGGGATGAGCGGACATTGTTCGGTGTCTCAAGTGATGAAAAACCTTACTACACTATCTACAAGGCGATGCTTGATCAGCATTATTCCACCGTATTGTCGGAGGAAATGTTCATCAAGTTATTCAAAGCCCATTTGAACTTTGGCTTGGAAAGAATGAATGGTGACTTGCAGGACAAGAATATTGCTAGTGGATATCATGTCTCCTATCTCATGAAAATTGTTAAAAATGGACTAGACCTAATTGACAATAAAAAGCCTATTGCACCATTGATCAGTGAGACTCACAACATCTCTGCTTATGAGGGTTTAGTGTCAATTGTCCTGGGTAAGACTGAATCAGGTGTAGAAATTAAACTTCCCATAAACGATCTTAAAGAATTTGACAGTTGTAATATCGCTATTGCGGGAATGGTTGGATCCGGGAAAACTGAATTAATAAAGGATGTGCTTTTCCAAATATCTTCTCAAACTCAAAATGAGTTGAAATTTATTTTTTTTGACTACAAAGGTGAAGGAAATCCTGATAGGTTAAAGCAGTTTTTTGATTTGACTAAATCTAGAATGGTAGACTTACGAAATGCACCAATGGATCTTAATCCTTTGAGCTTTATTTCGTTAAGTAATGAACGTGCTAGATTATTCAATATTAACTCATTCGTTGATTTTATCCTTACAATTGCTACTGGTCTTGGTTCAAAGCAAAAGCATGCCCTTCAAATTGTTCTGACCCAAGCTTACGAAAATAGAAATGAACATCCGACACTAAGTGAAATTTATCAGCGCGTCCTCGATTATTATGAAGAAAAAGGAATTAAGCCAGATACATTAATATCAATCATGGCGGATCTAGCCAAAAGTATTTTTACATCTGATGTAAAGCCTTCTAAGAATAAGATTTATGGAGAAAGTTTGTATGTTAATCTCCCTATGGAATTGTCTGATACGTTGAGGCAATTGTGTGTATTTTTAACCTTAAAATATTTACTTGCCGAGTTTACATCAACAAATGATACAGAGCCAAATGAAGATCGAATCAAACCTTTAAGGTATGTAATTGTTATCGATGAAGCTCATGTTTATCTTAAAAATAAGAATGCTAGTAAGGCATTGGAGGACATTCTCCGAGTACTTAGATCCAAGGGAGTTGTGATTGTTATGTTAACTCAGGGAGTTGAAGATTATAAGACAAAAAACTTTGACTTTGCTTCCCAGATAAAAATTCCGGTGTGTTTGAATATTAACAACAAAGATTACCGCCTGATTGAATCGTTTGTTGGTACCTCTCGAAGCAAACAAAAGCTTCAAGAGGCCATAAACAAGTTAGAGCCCCAGAAGGCAGTTATTAATTTATTAGAGCCACAGGTCATTACAATTAATCAGTTTTGGAAAACTGTCAAAGGCTTGGATGAAAGTTGATTAGAATTCTCGGTGCATCAATGCCTTGGTTCATTTTTATGTCCTGATAGTTAGGTAACCCGTAAATAGTCCTTCTTTTGAGGGAACTATGTCAGCCCAAAGCGTTTTTACTTGTTACCTTTGCTTAAAATATGCAGTATGTCGGTTTTTGATGAAATGACGCTGAATGATATTTATTTAGATATTCAGAATACATATAAGAATTCGCCTTTGCCTTGGGTGATTGGATACTCGGGGGGAAAGGACTCGACTGCTACGCTTCAATTGATATGGAACGCAGTAGCTAGGTTGCCTCAGAATGAGCGTTCTAAGCCAATTCATGTCATTTCTACTGATACTCTTGTTGAGACGCCGGTGATCGTAAATTACATCAGCGCAGCGCTTCAAAAAATGAACGCGGCTGCTAAGGAACAGGGTTTGAACCTTACCGCCCACAAGCTAACACCTGAATTGCAGGATACTTTTTGGGTAAATTTAATTGGGAAAGGGTATCCGGCTCCCAATTCGGCGTTCAGATGGTGCACAGACCGTATGAAGATCAAGCCATCAAATAAGTTTATTCTTGAAAGAGTTGCTGAACATGGAGAGGTAATCTTGGCATTAGGAATGAGGAAAAACGAAAGTGCTAGCCGTAACAAGGTGATTGAGAACCATGAAATAAAAGGTTATAGGCTTGCTAGGCATGGGCAACTTAGAGGAGCGTGGGTTTTTATGCCTGTTGAAAATTTTACAACGGATGACATTTGGACCTATCTATTAAGTCAACCCATTTCCCCTTGGGGAACAGATAATAGGCATCTTTCTGCTCTTTATCGTTCAGCACAATCAGGTGAATGTCCGTTGGTCGTGGACGACACGACTCCGTCATGTGGAAATAGTCGTTTTGGATGCTGGACCTGCACAGTAGTCACAAAGGATAAATCCATGGAAGCCATGATTGATTCCGGAGAAGAATGGATGGCTCCACTTTTGGATTTTAGGGATTGGCTATCGTCGACCCAGAATCCAGAAATAAAGCCGCTGCAACGTGAATTTCGAGGAAGGAATGGTAGAGTTAAAATTTCCGAGACTGGTAAATTGAGATACCGCACATATAAACTTGAATTCTCAAAAGAAATGATGAGAAAACTACTAGATACGGAAAAAGAAGTTAAACGTTATGATCCTGATTTCGAGCTTATTAGTGTCGCTGAAATTGCAGAAATAAGACGAATATGGATAAGCGAGAGGCAAGATTGGGAAGATGAATTGCCCGCGATTTATAAGTCTGTTACAGGAAAACAGTTATCAGGAACATTCTCTGACGTGTTTGTTCCGGGAACAACTGAACTTCAAATTCTTCAAGATCTTACGCACGAACATGATGTACCCATTCAATTGGTGCAAAAGCTCTTAGATGCTGAATGGCAAAGCTATGGTATGTTTAGGCGATCGTCCATACATTCAACAATTGAGAGAATATTTGAACAGGACTGGCGAAGTCTTGACGATATTCAGCAAGTCTTATTACAATATGAGAATAATAGATTAGAATGATAATAGAAAGTGTAAAATTAATAAACTTCGGACTATATAGAGGTGAACACAACATTCTGCTAAAGCCAGATGTGTTGCTAAATAGAAATATTACGGTTTTGTCTGGGCAAAACGGTGTTGGTAAATCTACTTTGTTGGAAGCGATCCATTTATGTCTCCTTGGATCGCTTTCTGTAGACAACCGAATGTCGGAATTAAATTATGAAAAATATCTTTTTAGCAGGTCATACAAAGGTTTAGAAGCATTAAAAGCTATTTCAGGAATTGAATTGACAATAGAGTTTGTTAAATCAGGTGCACCAGTTACTTATAAAATTCTCCGCGTTTGGTCACCAGATATAGAAAATATTGCTGAAAATATTACAATAGAAGAGAACGGTAAGTCACTGAATGAGCTTAGTAAAAAAGAAAAGAATCTTTTTTTGCGAGAGCTGATACAACCAGGACTTGCAAAGGTCATGTTCTTCGATGGGGAAAAGCTTTCATCTTTATTTGATGAAAATAATCTTAAGGCTTTTGTAGCTGAGAGTTGTAGATATTTGTTTGGGTTAAATTTCGTAGATCTTTTAAACACTGATTTAAATCATTACATAAATAAGCTTTATTCTCAGCAAGATGCTAGCCAGAACCTTGCTGAGATTCAAAAAATACAAGTTGAGATAAATCAAATTAATACAGAAATTATTGATTTGGAAGATGAGAAATCACAAGTCAGCAACACGTTAGCAGCACTAAAAGTAGGTGCATCTAAAGCTGAAAAGCTAATTTCAGATCAAGGAAGGTGGGCAGCCAGCACAATAGACCGATTGAAAAATGAAAAACAGCAGCTTGATTTGCAAATAGCAGCATTAAAAAAGGAACTTGTCGAACTATATAGCGGACTTGGGCCCTTTATATTTTGTCGAGACTTGCTGTTTTCACTTAAAAACCGTCTAATCTCTGAAAGAGATATAGATAAATGGAAAAACGCTAGAGATCTTATCATTCAGAAGGTCGCAGAACTAGAAAAAAAATTCGTAGACATCAATTTCTTAGAAAGACTGTCACTTTCAAAAGAATCTGGTAAAGGCGTCTTCCCGATTATTAGGGATGTTCTATTGTCAAATTCAGATTTATCAACCGCAGACGATATCATTTATCATGAGCTTGCGGATAATGACAGGACAAAGCTGATAGGATGGATAGATGAGATAATCAATGGTATTTCCGTGTTGGTAAGGCAGAAATCGGATTTGATAGGGCAGTATGAGGAGCGAAGCAAACTTTTAACCAAAGAGCAATCGTCATTTTCAAAGGATGATTTGATTCTACCAATTCTTCGAGAAATTCAAGAGGTGAATAGGCAAATTGGATCAAATGAGCAGAAGTTGTCTTCTTTGAACAAACGGACAGAAGAGGGCAGTAAAAGAAAGGACTTCTATTCTCAACGGTATACATCTTTGGAAAGGAAACTACAGCTTGATGCCAATGTTGATGATAGATTAAAATTATCTAATAGAACAAAACTTGTTTTGGAAGCCTATGGGAATCAATTACTATCGAGAAAACTTGGGTTGTTGAAGGAGGCGGTTCTGTTAAAGTTTAATTTACTGTGCAGAAAGGAAAGCTATTTAGATAGTGTAATTATCGATTCTCATTCATTCGAAATAAGTTTAGCCAGAAAGGGGACAATAGTTGAACTTTCGCATCTTTCAGCTGGAGAAAAGCAATTGCTAATTATATCCATTTTATGGGGTTTAAGAGAGTTAACCAATATCTCATTGCCATTGATTATTGATACACCGTTAGCTCGGCTAGATTTACAACATCGGAAAGCTTTTGTGGAGCAATTCTTACCAAATATTCAGCCACAGGTCATTCTTATAGGAACGGATATGGAGTTAGCCGGAGATGTGATTGAGAGCCTCGATCCGCATATTGCGCATCATTATTTACTTGAATATGATAATTTGACTCAATCAACCATGTTAAAGACGATAGAGCGGACTTATAAAGAAAGAATACCTTATGAAATTTAACCGGATACGTTTTTCAAAGGAGGCCTCAGAATCCTTGAATAGGATGAAAGGAAGAATGGGTTTAAATTGGAATATTCTTTGTCGAATTGGTTTTTGTCTTTCTCTTAATGAATCTGCTGAGCCGAGTCTGTTAGATTATAAAGCTGATGGAGAAATCGAGATAGATAGGAAGATTTTAATTGGAAATGAAGAAGATCTATATATTGCTTTATTAGTCCAGCGTTGCATTTTGTCAGATATACCTTCTTCGCAGCATATGGAATATTTCAAAGCACATATGAATAGGGGAGCCATTTTACTTTCGAAGCGTATTGGAAACATTAAAGATTTGGCCCAGCTAATTCCTTCCTAATGGAAAGAAAAATAATATATTTAGATCACCATGCCACTACTCCTGTTGATCCACGGGTATTGCGGCTAATGCTACCTTATTTTACTGAGATTTATGGTAATGCAGCTAGTATTGATCATGATTTTGGTTACGATGCCAAGCATGCTGTAGATAAGGCAAGGGATCAAATTGCCAAAGCCATTAATGCCCAACCCGAGGAAATAATTTTTACAAGTGGGGCGACTGAGTCTGACAATATTGCCATTTTTGGTATAGCTGAAAAATATTCACAAAAAGGTAATCACATAATTACCTCTATTACAGAACATAAAGCAGTGCTAGATTGCTGTAAGCGATTAGAACACACAGGGTTTCAAATAACCTACTTACCTGTTGATAGTTATGGCGTTCCGTCGTTAAACGCATTGGAAGCTGCAATAAAGCCTGAAACCATCCTTATATCAATAATGGCAGCTAATAACGAGATTGGGACAATTGCCCCATTAGAAGAAATTGGCGGTATAGCGAGAAAAAACAATGTATTTTTTCATACTGATGCAGCCCAGGCAGTAGGTTTCATTCCAATTGACGTACAAAAGATGCAAATTGACATTTTATCTCTTTCGGGTCATAAAATATACGGTCCAAAAGGAGTAGGTGCACTTTATCGTAGAAAAAGTAATCCAAGAACAAATTTAAGCCCTGTCATATACGGAGGAGGCCATGAAAAAGGGCTTCGATCTGGTACTCTCAATGTTCCAGGAATTGTTGGTATGGGGGCAGCTATCGAATTTGGAATTCGAGATATGAAAAAAAATGCAAAGTTCTATAAGGAGATGGTTAAGTATCTCTGGAGGCAGATAAAATCTCATTTTCCGGAGGTTGAACTTAACGGTCACCCAGATTTGCGCTTACCTCATAATTTGAATATCAATATTCCTGGAATAGAAAGTAAGGCGCTAATTGTAAAATTAAAAAACGTTGCACTATCGGCTGGATCGGCATGTACGACAACTAGTGTTGAACCATCTCATGTTCTTATGGCTTTAGGCTATGGCGAAGATCGCGCTCACAATTCTATTAGAATTGGTGTGGGGCGATTTAATACTATGGATGAGATAGAAGCAGCGCTGCAAACGCTGATAAGAAGTATCATGGAACTCAGAGCCCTAAAAAGTAGTTAATCTTAATTGGGCCTTAAATCATCGTTGTTTTAATGTAGTTGCCTTCAGACAATTTCTTCTTCTGGTTCTATTCTGTCATTCAATGTTTTAATGAGTTTCAAATCTTTAAACCAATCTATTTCGTTCTTATTATTATTTACAACTTTTTCAATATCATTTTTTATCAATTCTCTCATATTAGCATTATCTTGAACCTTAACAATCCATGGGACAGTCCAAAATTCTAATGGTATTTTAGATATAATTTCACCCACTTTCTCTCTTACCTGTTGAGGTTCAAAAATATCAATTATGTCAAATTCATTAAAAAATTTAAGTCGTTCGATAAAATAATCATTTAATGAAAGAAGTACCACCTTTGTCATTAAGAGATTGCGCTTTCCCCAGATATCTGGATAATTATCTGCTACGGCTCCCCATATAGAAAAGATCAATTGATTAAGAGAATCCGAGTCATCACTCAGCTTAGGAAAGTATTTTTTTAAAGAGCTAAGTATCTGCTCAATTGCCGTTAATGGAACTAATTTATTTTCTGTTTCATTAGCGGTCCAATCAAGTAGTTTTTTGAACGGACTGTCTTCATCGCTGTCAATTTGCAACAATTCAGGGGAGGAATTTCCAAAAGGAACCCCAGCAGCCAACAACCTCGGATTTAGCCAAGTTTCTATTTGAGTTATATCAGCTATTATTCCTTTGACATTTTTGGTTTCTGCCCTAACTGCTTTGTTATTTATTACAATAAATTGAAAAGCCTGTTCTGTCATTGTTGCGTTTAGTATTGCCACGCATAGAACAGGCATGTCTTCTTCTAAGTCAAGCATTCCAAAGAGGCGATGTTGACCATCTATTATCAAAGCAATTTTCAGATGCCCTTGGTCTACCGTCAAATTACTGTCAAATTCGAATTCCAAAAATCCCCATTCAATTTGTTCACCAAAGTTATTATGTATATCGCCTATGTCGGGCAAATCCCTTATCTGGTCGTCAATTGAAGTAAATATGGTTTTCCCGTCGTCAAACGCGATGAGTAAATTATTTGGAATAGTATTAATGGCATTTGATTTAAAAAACCTTTTTACTGCTGTAACTCTGCTTTTTCTAAATACCCTTTGAGTGCCATCCTTATGATCTTGTGCTCTTTTTATTCCAGACCATTTAATAATTTCTTTTGCTGACGAATAGAATACGAAGAATTCTGGACATTGTGGATCAAGTCTCTGTTTGACTTTCAAGCCAAATAGCCTTCTTTTTTGAATGTTTGCTGCTTGAACTGGAGTTACCTCATTTTCTTCTACAACTCTATTTAGGATTTCGGGCATGTATTTAATCATTAAAGTGTTCGTTGCAAAATGATGCAATATTAAGAAAGTGCCAACTGTCGTTCGTATTTATTCTTTGAAATCTAAGCGGACCTACTTCTTCGGGTGATTTTTGGCATATGTTGCAGGAATAATTGTCTTTCGACCATAAAGCTAATTTATGCTGAAATTTCATCTCGGTTTGTACTTTTCCATCATCATGTGCAGAATCGTAACAAATGTGTTCAAAGTGATAATCAGCAGCGTCGACGAATGACTCTTTATTTTGATTACACTTTCTGCATGCTACCTTCAGATTGAATTCTTCATTTGACCCACCCATGCTTCGTGGCCAAAGATGCTCGACTTCCGGTACTTTTAACTTTTTTTGCATCTCAATCAAGGTTGGAATATTTGCTTCGCCCGGTGTCTCCTGCGGATAATCACTGTAAGAATCGCCACAGATATAGCAAGGGATTCCGTCCTCAATTGCTTTACTAATAATTCTATTGAGCCTCTTTGTAGGAACTGTTGAATTGTTTGTAGTTGTACAGATCAATAAAAGAGAAAGAATTTTCTCATTATCGTTTTCCTCAATTCTTGTTTCTGTATTTAAGAAAATTCTTAGATTTTCTATATATAAATCCCTATCGAGGTTGGTTCCAATATAGGACTTCTTCTTGAGGTAAACTGCGGTTTTGATCAACCGTCTCAACAAATAATTAATTGTACTATAATACATGTATAGTGTTAAGCTACCATCCGCCTTAAATGCCGAATCAATGGTATCAACTGAAGTTTCATCCCGTTGAGGAAAGAGTGTTATGAGTAAATTCCTTAATTGCTGTCCAGGGTTAATCATTTTGATAAATCGAGACTTAGGTTGTATAAGACAATAAATACTTTTATAAAGTATTTATTGTCTTATACTTAGTTGCGTACAAATTTATAATTCAAATATTTATTTTTACGATTTTATTTAACGTTGGTTCCTACCGTGTATGCGACACGTTAAAAACTGCAACACATTATGATTTCTCGGAACCATCCTTTGAAAATGCTTCTCGCGAAGATTTTTACGAACATGTCTACAAAACGGCTAGCTTCTTGCTTTTCCAGTTCGGGAAGTGCCTCATTCAACTCCTTACCCAAAATTCAAACCTTTGAGAATGTCAAAAAGAGAATCTGCGTTCTAAAAGAAACATCGTAACAGATCAGGAAATGCTTCTTTAAAGGCACTTTTAAGCAAAATATCATTTTTCTTCCACATTCTGCAAATGTAATAGAATCATTTAAAAAGAGACTTGATTGAAGAACTACTGACGCCGTCGCGTGATGATACTGGTTTCTTGTTCAATATTCTCAAAAACCAAATAATATTTTGTTGTATAACTACTTGTTATGTTCAACAGCCATTGAAATGCCAACCAGCGGCACGTTTACCAGTTAGTGCAAACGAAAGTTACGAAGTGAAAAATGACGGCTTCAAGCCTTCACTTCGTCAGTCGGCTATTTACCGCGGCAACTGGCCGCTCCTTAAACCGCCGTCTAGGCTTTGAACCCTGGGGGGATAAATCCCCGTCATTTTTCATTCGAGTGGGACATGCGATTGTCCTTTGGCACAAAGCCGGGGCGGCCCCGCCGGGCCATAGCTACTTCAAATGTCTTTCACGGATGAAAAATTCAAAAAACACTCCAAAGATTTACGTAGGCACTTATGGGATGTACAATTCCGGGTCGCTTTTTGGGAGATGGTTTGATCTTTCAGGCTATTCAGATACACAGGAATTTTACAAAGACTGCTATGAGTACCACCGGAATGAATCTGATCCAGAGTTAATGTTCCAGGACTGGGACTATATCCCATCTTTTCTGATCTCGGAAAGCACTTTACATCAGGACACATTCAAATACTTTGAAGCAGTTTCTGAAATGGATGATGACAGAGCGGAAGCATTTGAGATTTACTGCTCAGATATTGTATCCTGGCAAGCGAGCGGAAATGATCTGGAAGAGACGCTGGAAGGTTTTGAACACTCCTATCACGGATACTTTAGAGGAGTTATGAAAGATCCGAAAACAGAGTTTACTTACCAGTATGTTGAGGATACCGGAATGCTTTCGGGAGCACCGGGAATTCTTGAAAGATATTTTGACTACGAAGCCTTCGGAAGAGATTTATTTCTTGAAAGCTACACCGAAATCAATGGATTTGTCTTTGCTGATTGATAAACATCCAAAACTTTGAGGGCATTTGCAATAAATGCGAGTGTTCTCAAAGTGACAGATTCAGCCTATTGCAAGCAATTCCCGACTTCAAAAACTATTGCAACTATTATTGCAACCAAATAAAAAAGGACTTAGTTTTTGAGGCTAAGTCCTTGATTTTCAAGTGGGCCCACCTGGAATCGAACCAGGCACCTACTGATTATGAGTCACACGCACTTTTAATTTACGGTAATTTCTGTTAATTTTTGGTGTGTTTAATGTCTTAAATATCAGGGTATTAAATCTTTTTTCCTTTTTGATTAATTTACAATAGCTTCGTATTGTGTACATTTACAATGTTAATCACAATGTTAGTAAGTAGTCACGATGAAATCAAAAAAACCTGTTGTTCGAATTCTTTTTGATAAGCGAAACTTAAAGGAAGGTACGTTCTCGGTTAAGTTGGCGGTCTATTTCAATGGGGTGCAGAAGCTGTTCCCCACGGGGCTAGTACTAGACCAAATCGACGTTGCTTTTTTAAAGGTAAACAAAGATGGTCTTTCTGCGAAATACAGGGATGGCTATAAAAAAATTCTCTGGCATCGCGTATATGGAGAGGGTTATACCAACCCTGAGACAGGCGTTTGGTATGAAAGTCATTTGATGAAAGGTGTCAAAGCCGCTGCGAGCATTGAAGACTATTTTTCATTTGAAATTTTTGCCCGTGTCTTGGCTGGCGACTTCACACCGGAAAATCAAGCCGCTTATCCCTCTGATTTATTGGATGCTTTAAGCAAACGAGCTGTCAGATTGAAAGATAGGGAGGGGATAGGGAGCTCGCAGCTATTCGAATCGACGCAAGCTAGCTTTAAACGTTTCGCGATTTTTAAAAAGGTTACGCTTTCCAATAGTCCCAAATTACCCTTTCAGATTGTTACGCCATCGTTTCTAAAGGAATATGAAAAGTGGATGCTTAAATTCGGAAAGGCTCCCCAAAGGAAAGACGGCCCTGAGACCCCGGCCAGTATTACGACGATCGCAATGTACTGCCGCAACGTGAGAACCATTTTCAATGAAGCTATTGATGCTGGCGTTATTACAATTGAAAACTACCCGTTTTCAAAAAAGAGTGGATTCCGGATTCCGAAGGCAAATAATAAGAAAAAGGCGTTAAGCGAAGATGTAATTTTGGCAATCATGAATTTTCCTTGTAAGCCGGGCAAGCCAGACACGCCTGGAAGTGAGCAGGAAAAGGCCCGAGATCTTTGGATATTCTCTTATTTGTGTAATGGCTTAAACTTCACGGATATATGCAGCATTAAACAATCAGATGTTAATTTTATTGACGGTAGCATCGAAATATACCGTAGTAAGACAAAGGATACAAAACGGGAGGAAATGGATAAGATAAAAATCACACTTTCAAGCCAGACCATTGCAATCATCCAGAAATGGGGAACTTCTGAAAAATCACCGAACGCATACCTTTTCCCCTTCATTGATAATCAGATGTCCCTCGAACGAAAAAAAGCGGCTATCAAGCAAGTGATCAAGAACACAAATTACCATTTAAACCAAATATCCGCGGCACTTGGTTTAGAAGTTAAAATTAATACTTACGAGGCCCGCCATACTTTTGCCACTACGCTACTTAGATCAGAAGTGCCTTTGGCTTTCATTTCCCAGTCCTTAGGCCATACAAGCATTTCTACCACGCAGGCATACCTTGGATCTTTCGAAAGCGAACAGACAAAAAAATATTTGAGTGTGTTGATTCCGAAGCAGAAGGAAGAAGCTGGATGGCCTACCTCAAAATAATAAGCAACAGCTACCGGGTACATAATTCGTGTTTCTAAATCATTTTGCGATGAATCTTTTGTCGTAAAATTGCACATTGATAACAAGGCAGTAGCCTTTTGCTAAACAGTGAAGGCTAAATAGCATGTATTATAGATAACCCGTTATGAATGCTTTAAATTACTTACAGAAACTAACCACTTATTATTATGACAAAAAACTCGGCTGAAATAATCGAAATTTTGAATATGGGGCAAAATGTTGTTGTGGATTCTGTTACACCCCCGAACACGCTGGTTGAAATTGCTAAATTTGTTGGTCAAGGTCAACAAATAACCATAAGAAAAGCATCGATTTTAAGGAAAACCCAAATTGACGATATTCTTCGTTACGCGCAAAAGGGAACTATTACTTTTGATTTTATGGACTAGTATAAAAAAGGGGCAAAGAGAGCCCCTTTTTTATACTGTTGATAACACGAGTTGAAAGATTTGCACGTCTTTTATTAGCAATATACAGTCCTCAACCGGAAAATTTTGCTTCCGGGTAACCTAGCTAAGGAAGTGCGCAAAAATAAGAACCTGGAAAGCCGATGTTCTTATCTCAGACAAACCTTGTTGAAGCTAAATGTGGTAATCATTTAGGAAGGTTGCCTGTTATTATCTCATTCACTTAATAGTATTTTCCGGGTAAACACTGTGTCGCCTTCATTTATTCGTAGGATGTAAACCCCAGGCGGATTTCCAGAAATATTTACATCAACGAGGTCATTCATTTGACTTGCCGCACTGATTACTTGTTTGCCCGTTATATTGATAACTGACAACTTGATTGGCCCCGATTTACCATTGGCCCTTTTTATACTAAAATGACCATTGGTCGGGTTTGGATAAACATTAAAGTCCCCCTTTTCAATACCATCTATCGTTGCTACTGTTATGGTTAAAGCCTTTCGAAATGGCGCATAGTCGATGTTGCCGGCAGAAGGTGAAACCAAGGCGTCAAAATAGGAGCTATCTGTTACCTCAAAACCGCTTGTCAATAGAATTTCGGAAGTCGCAATTGCTTGCCCAAATTCATCATCCGACAAACTGGCACTATCCGTTAAAATCAAATCAATGGGTGCAGACCGGTACCCTGCTAAGCTCGCTGAGTTTTCATTCAATACTCGGGCATTGTCATGAGTTGTCGCAGTACCTGTTGGGTCACCCAGGTAACTAACATTGGGATTTGAAAAATAAGGAATAGAAGGGCAGCTGGGTAATGGATCTTCACAACGATACGCCATAACAGTTCTCCAGCCCTTAGTCGGGTTTCTATATCCATGTGCATATGGGGCTGGGGTGGTATTTGCATCCTCCTCCACATTATGACGACACCAATTTAGATGACCGATCTCATGCGCCAAGGTATTTGTCGAGCTAAGCATGCACCCCCAGGCTACCGCGCAAAATGCAGACGAATCTGTTGAACCAACCGCCGTCGCAATACCACAGAGGCCACCTCTTTCTGGATCTACTAAATCTTTGGTGACTAACACACACACATCCGCGGAATAGAAATTTCGATAATCATGTATTTCATCCATATTCCCATCTGAAACACCGCTAAACTTTGCAAGAATTGGCTGGGCATACCCTATCCCCTCGCCGGGAAAGGATACCTTCACTCCACACACAAATTGGATTCGATGAGTAACATTGCTGTTGATATAGGTTGCATTAGCATTGCCAATACTGGCTTGTAGAAATAACTTCATGTCAGGATATCCCATATTTGAAACTCGCGTCTCAATATCCTGTGTATAGGCAAATAGAATTCGGATTGTTACAACACTGTCTGATTCGGCTGACAACCTTAGCGCCTTTTGCTTTGGCATCCCAGTTACAGCCATAGGAGCACTAGGGTCTGCGAATAAAGGAAGTCCTTCCTCAGAGGCTACATATAATGCCGCCCGCCCTCTCCCGTACGGCGATATGGTATAGGATTTTAAGTCGTAAAAGATGTTTCCGGCTAGATGGCCAGCCATTTGAACCAGAACAATACTCCCACTTTCTCTCTGGTTGCCGCCATACCAGGTAAAGTTACCATCACCCCTCATGTCAAGCTCCTTGAGGGTAAATTCTACTGGCCTTCCCTCGAGTTCGACAGAGATTGTCTTTTTACTTGATATATCTGGTTCGAACTCAAATAAAGCTACTTCCCCCTGATATGCAACCGATTTCAAATTTTGGTATAGCTTTTCCTTTGATACAGGCAAAACCGTTTTGAGAAGCCTGGTTTGAGCAGTCAATTTACTATTGGAAAAAAGCAGCAAAACTACGGCTAGGTATGTTATTGAAAATGTTTTCATGAATTTTATTGATTAAATACCTGTGGGGATAAAAACACTCAGATGTCTTACACGTACAATTTTCAGTACAATCCATCTCAATGTTTTATTATGGCTTTAATCTCATTTATTTCCTTTTCAAGTGAAGATAATTTCTTGTTTTGCTCAATAATATATAGCGTCAATTCCTCTATTTTCTCCTGTTGAATCCTGGCAATATCTCCAAGCTCCAAACCATTAGTCTCAATTTGTTTCGCCGAAGGAACGTTTGGCAGGTGTCCGTTATGAAGGATAAAATTTTCGACATCATCTAAGGATTTCAATGAATATCCTTTGTGGAAAACATAATCTGCCCACCCTGTTCGAACCCGTATTTCATCCGTGAGGATTCCACCTTTTACAAACAGCTGATACGCGTTAATATTCGCAGCCCCTACAGTGGTCGGGAATGCCGAAGTTTGAATTCCTACTTTTCCACTAAAAACGAGTTTTTGAGCCGAGAAATCGCCATAAACTAGTGGGTTTGATGTGGAGTCATTAGCGATATAAAGTTTATTATCCGAAAGCTCTTTCATCCCTGCTCTATATCCTAAAAATACATTACCTGAACCTGAAGTACTGTTATATCCTGCATTAAACCCAACAATTGTATTCCTACTTCCGGACGTGTTGCTGTATCCTGAAGCCAAACCGACAGACGTGTTTAGACTTCCAGTCTGGTTGCTAATACCAGCAACATACCCTAAATATGAATTTCCTTCACCAGTCGTGTTGTGTAATCCAGCTTGATATCCAATAAAGCTATTATTTGCCCCGGATACATTAAACCTACCAGCATTATTGCCAAAAAATGAATTTCCAGTTCCGGTAGAGTTGGTACGGCCTGCTCTGGATCCAACAAATACATTTGATACCCCAGATGTGTTGGAATAACCGGCCTCAAACCCAATAAAGGAATTATATGTTCCGGTGGTATTAGAGTAACCACTATTCGCTCCGTAAAAGGAATTACTTTCGCCCGTGGTAGACTGTCCAGCATTGTAGCCTACATAGGTTCCGTTGGTACCAGCTGTTCCGGCACCTGAGCCATCATACGTTGTCGAACCACTATACGATTCTGTCGCGCCAACCCTGGCATTCTTCAATATATCATTCTTAACTTCCTGAGCCAGGGAATTTAAACTAAAAAGAGAGCTCAATAGAAAAACATAAAATACCCTTGTGGATAAGGTCGCAGTAATTTTCATAATTTGTATAATTAAAAAATTGCCCCTACTCTTTCTCGGCTTTTCAGGTTCCGCCGTAATTATTAGCCAGAAATTTTTAATTTTCACAACGGAATAGACATAACGAAGCTGGAACTATGCTGAGCAAAGTTCTAATAGGTCATTGGTAACAAGTATCAATGAAAGTCTAACGTTGAAAGATGGGGTTATTCGAAGATACCTCAGAAAAATATCCAAAAGCAATTAACAACATTAATTTTACAAAGTATCAGCCTACCCGTTAATAAATTGTAAAAATTTATGATTTTAAAACTATTGCTGACATTTCAAAATCATCGCTCACTTGCAGGGCCTCCCTTCCAGGTTACCCTTATTTTTGCTTCTGTAATCGCTTTAATTGTATCAAATCGTTTCTGAGCTTGCCCGAGGTCTAATCGCTCATCGGGATCCGGTGGTACAAGCCCCTTTCCTTTGTCAATAATTTTAATATCATGCCATTTCGCTTGAATTGGATCAAATATCTGTACGACAGGATATGAGCCTGCTGGGCGTTCTGATTCCGAAGGTAGGCTCAACAAAAGTAACTCCGCCGCACCACACAAATCTTTCCAGTCGCTATTTAAACTATGATGAGTCAAAATTGAGCGGTTTGCCCGATCAAAATACACCTTATTATCTTTCACAACCTGAGACGGAGGTGTCCCCTTTGATACCACCAGTTTGCTCCGAATCAATTGAAGCCTGGAATGGATCAGGTGGGAGGATACCGAATAGGCTTTAATCTTCATGGTTATTATTAGCAACAATTTTACGTGTCTAATAATAACATACTGAAATGGGATTGTCAACTTATTAATCGGTTTTCCTTAATGGAGGGATCTAATTATCTTAGATCCAGCAAGATGAAATTCTGACTCAAAACTTTTTACCATGACTCCAAAATACTTTATCGGTGTCGACATATCGAAGTTGACCTTGGATTTTGCTCTGCTCCATCCGTCTGGACAGATTTCAAGCTACAAAATTGACAATTCGGAGGAAGCAGTTCTTGAAATGCTATCAACTTTAAAAAAGGATCTCGGGTTTCGGAACAGGGAAGTCGTGATTTTAGCGGAAGACATGCGAATGATGGCGCAAAACTTGTTAAAGGTCTCCACAAAAAAGCGATATCCGGTTTATTTAGAGTCAGCATTGCATATCAAAAAATCTTTGGGTATTCAGCGTGGCAAGAATGACAAGTTGGACGCCATTCGAATCGCTCAATTCGCCAAAAAGAATTACCAGGATCTGAAACTGTGGCAACCTCCCAGAGAATGCATCGAAAAATTAAAACACCTTTGCACAATCAGAAAACGATTGGTAAAAATCAGGATAATGCTGGTCAACGGTGAAAAAAGCCATTCAGAATACATAGCAAAATCAGAGAAGTCTGATATGGGACGTCACTATGCGTCAACTTTAACAGCTGTTGAGCAAGACATTGTTACCTTGGATACTGAGATGTTGTTACTAGTGCAGCAGGATGAACGGCTATCTCGCTTGTTAATTTTATTGACTTCGATTCCGTATGTCGGCAATATCCTGGCGTTGCATCTCCTTGTTCACACGAATGAGTTTTATCATTTTACCGATCCTAAAAAATTTGCAAGCTACTGTGGAGTGGCCCCTTTTGAATATAGTTCCGGGACTAGTGTTGCTGGCAGAACCAAAGTGTCTCATTTTGCCAATAAAGAGATGAAGTCAATGCTACATTTTGCGGCGATAGGTTACATCAGTAAACCTGGATACTATTTCTTGTCCAGATATTATCAGCGAAAGGTTGAAGAAGGTAAGAATAAAATGAGTGTTATCAACGTACTGAGAAACAAGTTGATAGCACGAATCTTTGCATGCATAAACAACAATAAAAAGTTTGTTGAAATTTAAGAACTGGCGACTCTATTTATCCAGATGATTGCAATTACGAATAACAGAGGAAAGTCTCTATTACGAATTTAAGCTTAGTCTGGATATTGCAGTGGTGATGTAATTAACTATCGTTGGCATTAGGTTAAATGCCTATAAAGGATATTAGTTATTGCGGAGTTGCAGGGTCGCCATTTAATTCTTTCACCATTTGATTACTTTTAAACAACCTCAACAAACCCCGTTTGAGGACGTTTAAAATACAAAATCATATTGTTGCTGTCAGGATATTGTGTTGCCGTATCCCATTGCTGACCGTTAATGACGATACTATGGTTCGGATGTCTGTTTAGGTTATGATTGACGTGCCACTCAACCGAATCCACAAAATCAAACCGAAGCGCTTTCGGCGATGCTTCTAACGGTACAGGAACGCCCGATGACGTCGTCACGAATAATGAAAATGCAGAAGCGCCTTCTTCCTTAATGAAATAAGTTGCGTCAGGTTCAAGATCATCACCTAACGCAAGCTCCTTAATAACTTTGAAAATTGCCATATGCTTATTTTTGGATAATGACCGTTCCGACTTCTGGCCCGAAATGTGATATTTTTACTGTGTTGTTGTCGAGGTGTTGAACATCCGAAAAAACAACCTTTCCATCATGCATGATTGTGACAATTGGCTTTTTGCCAAGACCGTGATTTATGGTCCATTCAGCAGATGGAGTATCAAAGACGAACTCTAAGTTCGTAGTATTGGGCTCGAGGGGAATGGGGATGCCGACCGCATTGGTAACGTGCATACGGAAGAACTCATCTGCATCTTCCTTGATAAAATAGATCGCATCCGGTTCCAGAGGTTCCGTCAGACTTGTTTCCTTAATTGCTTTGAAAATTGCCATGTTGATTTGTTTTATTTACCATGCAACAGAAAACCACTCCATCACTCCGCAGCAGTCAGCTTCTGGAACTTCTTCGATATCTTCTTCATCGACAAGTGTAATTTCAGCTTCCTGGCTTTCCATCAATGTTCCAAATCGGTATGCATCAGCTGTCAGAACATAGGTTCCAGGAACATCAATATTGACATCGACATTTGCCGGGTTTTTCAGTATCCTATGATCTGTCACAAAGTTTCCGAACACATACGCCTCGTGGTCCGTTAACAGCTCCATCGCTTTATTACCAGGATAGTTGGGGAAGCCCGTGTGAAAATCAATGATCCCATCCGTTACGAACAAATGAAGTATTACGCCGTCCTTTTTTAGTTTGAAAACAACCTGGTCAAACTCTAAACCTGATGTGAGCTTTTTAAACGAGGCCGTCCAGAATTTAGAATATTTCGGAATCGAAAAGGTGCGCCCTGTCTTTGGAATATTTGAATCAATTAACTGTTCTTCCCCGGATAGGTGGTCAATATTCAAAAAGCGAAGCCCTGACAACTGGCTTGGATCCAGCGGTATTCTAAATCCTAAATCTCCTTGAATGATTTGTACAATTTCTCCATTCTCTCCCCCAAGGCGAACAATGAATTTTGTACGGAATTTACTCGGCGCTTCGTGAACGCCAAGATCGCGACTTGATGCTTCCCAGAATGCGAGAATATCCGCTTCGGTTTTAATCTCGGGATAAGCAATCGAGTTCGGTTTCTTAGTAATATTGAAGCCCGTAAACTCAACAAACGACTCACCTTCCAGCCGGAAGTTCAGCCAGCTGACATAATCGAACTCACCCCTTATTTTCGCCATGAAATTGATACCATTAATCGGAAGGTCAACCTCAGCGCCCGCCAGCGGTAATTCCATGACCTCGACAAAGTTGGCAGTATATGGGATCATTGTTCCGTAAAACAAACCGCCTTTCGCAACCGGAGGTTTTGCAAGAATTTCAAAATCATTCTGTCGCTCCATGACCAAATCACCGGCAAGTTCGAGCTTGAGATTGATTCTCCTTTGACCTGCAGTTCGATTGACCTGTGGCGTTCCATAAAGGAAGTAATCAATATCTGTCTCAGGTGCCAAGTGAGTGAAGATCGTTTTTTTGATCTCAACATCGTCCAGATCTGTTAAGGTTAGCGTCGCCTTGTCGTGCTCGATGTCGGAAACAATTCCTTTTACATCATACCAGTCTGGATTTTTAAACTTGCTGTCGTCCTGAATTGAGATGTTGCCAATCTTAGCCGCATTCCAAAGCTCGAATCTCGCCTTGGCTAGAAATTCGTCTGTGTAAAGGGTGAAAAATATTGTCCTTTCAATTACGTGCAGATCGTGCGTCAAAACAATCTGGTCTAATTTGTAAAGCCCTGGTTCAACTACTATGCCATCTGTTTCCTGAAAAGCCTTGTAGGATTGAAGCTCGGTTTCTCCACCGTCCGCGTACATGAAAACATCAAGTATCTCAATGCTTCCCTTAGAAAGGATCATTTTCAAATTGTTGTGATACCCGGTAATGGTTGATTGAATATCAAGTTTGGCAGGCAATTTGAAAGCTCCTGGAATTATGCCAATCGTTTTAGGTATCGCAGTATCTAGTAATGTAGTTACCAGTTTCGGCAAAACATTCACTCTGATCGGAATTTTTACCTCAAACACAAGCCCTGACTCAGGATCCGTCACATCATAATACAGATAATACATTCCTGCTTTTGGAGCACGTGCAGTCGCAGTTACGTCAAGAAATATGATTGTAATATCTGTAAGCCAGTCAGGTTTATCCGTTAGTACCCATGAAAGGGTATTAAGATCAAAAATATCATCTGTTTCCTGATCATCGTTTAGATCATTGAAAGCAGCCGTTACGTAATCGAATAAGTTAATTGAATCTGTACTTTTAACCTTTTCTACATATTGAAGGGGAACAGTAATATCAAATATGGCTCCTAATCGACCGCCAGAACTTGCTCCAAGAGCCTCAGCTAATTCATCATTTGTAAGGCCTATTTCTTCCGCGTTAACCCTACCTGACGAGCTATCCTGTTTAGTTGGATACACTCCGTCGCCTTGTCCTGAAACTGGGTTAAGCAACCTCGATCCTGGTATATAGGAATCCTGCCGAAGCTCCTCAACTGGAATCTCTTCATATTTGACTTGAATAGCCGTAACCTTAACTTTCCGGGAATAGTCATTGAACGAGTATCGAACAATACGCATCCTCATGTTTCCCCTATCCGCTAATACCAGAGTGTGCAGATAGCTTAAAAACGGCGCTCCTGGCATTAAAGTAATTTCTCCTTCAAGAATATCCAAGGGCCGACTCGTGAGGCACAACCTATCCAGCATTTCAGCCCGGTAAATACTAAGGCTTTCGTCTAAGTCGGGCCGACGTCTCCAAGATTTAGTATTTTCAATACTCCCAGGTATGGTAAGAGAGCCACTATACCATGGGTTATAATCGCCGGTGATATGGTGAATTGTTTCGGCCTCTTCATCGGTTTTAGAACCCCTCTCTAAAGTGGTAGCATACTTTGAAGCGTCGTCTTTCGCTACAAACCCTTCAATGGTTCCTTTCAGATTGTATACCTTATACCAATCACCTGTTTTGTCTGGATGTTCGGTTATCTTGTAAAAACGGATAAAAATTTCTTCAACAGGTATCGGCATTTTTTCATTTGCCGCAGTAAAATCAATGGGAATTTCAAAGGTGCCTTTCTGAACATTAACTCTTATATTTATAACTTCCCATGAAGCTCCGACAGCCGCCTGCGTTCCACCCGGGTTACTTATTTTTGAAATTATAATGTCATCGTTTTCGACGACTACACCTGCCGCCCCTCCGATTTTTCGGGTCTGTCCGGGAGGAATCCCCTCAATGACGTACGTCCACCCCGGAATGTTTCCATCTGGATAATTCGGGTTGCCTGAAACGTCGATATGCCCTCTACCTATCACACCTTCGCGATCCAGTGGAGGCACAATGATAAACCTGTAGGTTTGCCCTGCCGGAACGTTCTCCTGAAATGGTTGACCCCAATAAGTTATCGCTGGATTAGTCGCGCTCGGAAACCTAAGAGCGATGATTATATTGGATGAAAAAGGTTCTGTCTCATAGTCGAAGCTGATCGTAATTTTCTTGTCTCCGGGAGAAACCCTTCCCGCAGACGTTTCAATCCATTCGGAAGGCTCTATATGATATCTTTTATTGTCTACCGTATATTGCACTACACCCAATGTTGTAATCATTACCCCTTGACCTAAAATTTGTCTCAGGGTTTTCTTTTTCTTCTTATCATAAGGCCCGGGAGCTTTGCCATTTATTTTAAGTACCGAAGGCGCGTCAGGGTCACCCCCAATGTGGTATTGCTCCCAGCCGGGATTACCTTTCGGCATATGGGAAAAATCCCAACCTACCAAACCGTCGTTAGTCCAAAGAACCATATTCCCGTTCTCGAAGTAGGGAGTTTGACTGCCCAAATCAACTTCCGTCCGATACTTGGTTATAGGCGGAAGTATTCTGATCTGACCTCCATCAACACTAAAAGCGTCAGTATCATTTATTATGTAAGTCCCTGGCCAGGGGCTGGCAGGAACGGCCGGTCCGTCGTTAAATGGGAGCTCTCGATAACTTCTTTCAAACCCGGTTGCGTGATCTACAATAGATCTGACAACCCACCGGTTATCCCACTGAGTTAATTCAGCTGTGTGGTGATCGAGAATATCAGTTACGATTTCGTCACAATACATTGCCTCGCCATTCTGATCATAGAACCGGGCGGTATTGATCTCAAAGGAAGCCAGGCCAAATTCAGGATCACCTATCCAGGAATTTTCATACATATGGGTAGACACCCGTAAACCTAATTCACTGCCGATAATTTCCAGGCATTCCTGAATCAGTTTTAATCCGGTCTTTTTAAAAGTGTTGTCAGGGTTGACGTACTTTTTCTTTGAAAGGTGAGCAAGTCCGCAACTGGCTGTCAAACTTACTGTCCACGGTGGTTTTTTATACGGCCTGGCTGCGTCCCAGGGTTCAAGCCATCCAGTCCATTCAATCTTTTCAGGTGTTGCTCCAACGGCCGGAATGACCCTTTGACAGAAGAACGTTTTCCTATCATACACGAACTCAGAAAGGTCGTATTGCTCTTCAAGAAACAGAGATATTCTTGCCTGGGAGGTAACAATTGGTTTATCGAAAAAGGCATCAGAAGCGCCTTGGTCGATATCACATGCGCCGTAGGTATTATGCCATTCTTTGACCGGCCCGACGTAATCAATTTTAAGGAAACGAATTTCCTTGATTATCCCGTGACTGTCTTTATACCTGGAAAAATACTTTAACCCGTACGCCATTATTATCTCGCTAATGCTTTATTTCTTGCCTGAACCCTGTTAAACGAGACATGCAAGTCTTCTCCGCGAATCACTAAATCCGGGATGAAAATATTTCCACCTCCTCCGCTTTTAGAAATTGCTTCCTGGACGCTTTTGGCAATCGAAGTGTCTACTTTTGAATAAGGTGCGATCATTTCACCATCGACCCGAGCGTTGGCGTTATCACCAACAATCGCTGTCATCTGACGGTGAACCATAGCACCCTTCGCAAATCTTTTGATACTTGAAGAAGCTTTGTCTTTGACGCTGTTTGAAACAACTTGCCCAAGAGCAACGAGTCCAACCCCAGCTGCAAGTGCGGTCGCTGGATTTTTAGCGAATACTTTAAGAGCAATACCAGCGGTACCGAAGCCAATAAGAGACTTACCTAAGTCTTTCAATAAAGACCCGATCCGGCTCATTACGTTTTTAGCGAAAGTGTCAATACCTCCAACTCCCGACATTAGATTACCCAACATCTCGCCAAACCCCACTGCAATATCACCAGCGGCCCCTCTGACAGCGCCGGTTAACCCAGCATTCATTTCATGGGTTGCATCAACGAATCCCTTTACTCTTTTCTCGTATGCTGTAACAGATTCCCCGACCTTTAAAGGCATGGCGTCAAAAAATTTCTGAACTTCGCCGAATGAAGCGGAATCACCTAAAACGCTTTTCAAATCCATTGCGCCATAAGATCGGGCATCGCTTATCCTTTTCGCGTCGGTGTTATTTAGCGCATCGGTAGAGCTTGGCAGCCGGTTTTCCATGACCTTGGTTGTCGCGGCTTTTGCTTTGTCAAGACCGCTGGCAAGTGAACCGCCAGTGGTAGCACCAATCGTTTTGAGCATTTCCAGGTTGAGCCCCGAAACCACTCCGACATAATTTTTATATTCTTTAACCTTGTCTCTTAGAGCGTCTTTATCCCGGCTGTACTTTGTTAGCAGATCGATCGCTTCAAGTTGTTTTTCGACATCCGTTAACTTTTTTGTTGAGTCGGTTAAATCATCGGTCGCGTCAGATGTGCCCTTTAATGTATTCTGAGGATCCTTTTCAGGCACAATTGCATTTTCAGCCCGCAATTCTCGACGGGCCTGGATGGTTTGAGGAATAAGATCTTTTAACCCTGACCTCTTTTTCTTGATTTCTTCAGCCAGGGAATCACTTTTGATACGGAGATCTTCGCTTCGGTTAAAGTCTTTTCCCTTTAATGCTTCCGCATATTGTTCACGAACCTTGATGCGTTCCTTTACCAGGCCACGAAGTTCTAATGTCTCTTTTTGGAATGCCTCAATAGCTCCGAGGCTTAAAAGCTCTTTTCTGTTGGCAACATCCTTAATATTTAGCTTGCCAAGCTCTTCACTGTACTTTTGAAGATCGCTCCCGTTTAATTTAAGAGTTTGGTTGCTAAATTGACCCATCCCCAGGTTAACCTGTCGTGTTTCCGAGCCATTGGAAAGGATACTTCTTAGTTCACTTTTCCTAATATCAGACTTTCTGTTTTCGGCAAGAATAGCCTCCCGCCTGGTAGCCTGCATTGCTTCCAGAAGTTTCTTCTGCTCTTCCGTGTGCGTCTTTACTTTGCCGGTACTGATATCTATTGCGTTGCCATATTTATCCCAGCCTGTGACAGCAACCGGAGCAAAATCAGCAATCTGTTTTGTAATGTCTTTGAGCGTCTTTTGCTCATCTGCCGTGAGTTTCGTTTTGCTTTTTAGCTCGTCGTATTTGGCGATCAGAGGATCCAGCTTAGTTGCGTAACTAGCTACCAACTCCTGTTGTTGACTGAAAGATTTTACCTCAGACGCAGCAGATGCAAACATTAATGCCAAGCCAGAAAGAACCGTCGTTGTAGCAACAATTGCGACAACGGGCCATACAATGCCTGATAGACCTGCGGCAATTAAAGGCCAAGCAGATATCAACCCACCAACGGCAATTGTCAATGCAGGAACAACGACTGCCAATCCTCCGATATAGAAAATTGCTTTTTGCGCCTCAGGACTTAAACTTTTAAAACCTGTTGCTGCATTATCGAGTATATCACTGACTCCTTTTAAAGCAGATGTGATGCCAAAGGCTTTGTCGGCGCCTTCGCCCATCACCCCAGAAAAGAAAGTAAAACTGTCGGCTGCTTGCTCAGAAGCAGATGCTGCCAGTCCTTCAACCTTAGGTATCTTTTCAAGCAGGGTAATAAACCCTTCAATGAATTTATCAATACCAAGTTTATTAAGTTTCTCAACGTCCGTTGTGCCGAATGCCTTTTCAATGACATCCATTGATTGGGGGATACGGTTTGCCAGCTGCCGAAGATCGACCTGATTAATGTTGCGGGTTCCTTTGAACTGTTTGAGGTTGAAAAGTGCAGGCTCCAGGTCGGCCTGATTACCACCAGCTGCGGTAATGGCGTTGGCGAAAGATTTAATGGCCCGTTCTGCCAGACTTGATTCAAGCTTAACGGCCCTGAGTCCTACCAAAGCTTTTGCACCATCGAAAACTCCTATGTTTGGTTCCTTAGCTAATCGTCTGACGTCGTCTAAGGTTTCGCCATAAAGAGTTAGGCCTTTCGACATTCTTTGCAGCTCCGTATAGTCCTTGTAGGCTTTTCCAACGGCAAATAGGGCAGGAAGAGCGCCAATAATAGCGGTTTTCTGTCCAATGTTTGTTAGATCACTGCCTAACCTGGTCAGACCTGCTCGAAATACTTTTTGTTCAGCATCGGCGCGCTTGTACCCCTGAGCAACATTTGAATTGAGCTCTTGAGTGAAAAGCATCGCGCGTCTACGGGCATTGTTGAGACTGGAAATTAATCCTGACTCATCACCCGTTATTCGTATGTTCGCTCCTCCGATTGCTGTCATCCAGATTCATTCATTTTAGCCTCCATCGCAAGCTTCTTTTTCAAACTAATCCTGCGTGCGGCCTTAGGTGGCTTATTGGTAGATTTTGCCGTTGCCTCGGGCTTAGACCATTCTTCAAAACTCTTTGGTTCAACTCCTGCCGCAGCGGTAGTGCATGCATAGGTATTGTATGCCTGAAACTTTTGCATCTCCCACTGTTCGGCAACTCTTTTGTTGTATCCTTCGTGAAGTAGGTTCAATTCGTAGGTAGTAAGGTCTCGCAGTTCGGAAGGGTTGATCCCAATCTTGCCCGCATCCCGCCACCAGTCCCGCCAGTCAACAGCAGTTATTTTGTCTGCGTCTCCTTGCTTTTTCCCTCTTCCTTGCTTTCGTTTAGAAGTTTTGTCAGCCTTTGCACCAGCGGCTCGAACTGACGATTTGTAAACCCCACTGAATTTTGATAGGCCAGCAGAACGAGTTTTATATTTTCCTCATCTTTGCAGGTCTCATAAAGCGCTATGAACTCCTTTTCATCCTTCCATTTTTGTTCTTCGGGTTCAATGGCTTTTTGAATCAGAAAAGGAATGATCTCAAAATCCGGCATATCACTGTTTAGGATTTCAAATCTGGGATGAGCCTCTTCAATTCTGCGCCTGGTGTATATTCCAAAATTCAGCTTATAGGTATCCTCTCCCAGTTTCAGGGAAAGTTTGGTATCGGAAAAGTCTTTAATAGTATCCTTCATAAATTGGTTTGAAATAGATAGAATCCTCCCTGCTCATGGCAAGGAGGATTGTTGTTAAGCTTGTGCTGTAACTACCGGGGTTTCGTCGATTGTAAGAGCGATCGCATAGGTTGCTGCTTCACCGTTTGTTGCGGTTTCACGGAAGGACGCGATGTATGCGAAGAACGTCCGAATCGAATCTCCTATAAACTTACCTTCATACTTGTACTGCCTGCGAACCTGAGGTTTAGCGGCTGCCCATCCTTCAAATTCGCCCGCGGAAACGTTTGTAGCAACATCACCGGTTGCGTATTGGAATACAAAGCCATTGAGATTGAAGTCGTAAACAGAATCCTCACCATTGTCGATATTCCTGGTTCCTGCATCGCAGTTCAGTTTGATCATTTCGTTTGCCAAACCGTATTCTTTACCTGTTGCGCATCCTACCAATACCCAGGCAGGCGTTCCAACGGACCCTTTATTGACGAATAGGTTTCGTTCTTTGGCCAGTACGGCCGGTTGTACTCTTGCAGCTGCTGCCATTTTTTACATTTGTTGATGAAGTGATATTTATATTTTTATCTGTGCGTATGCTTCAAATTCTATGATCTTGATGCTTCGTTCTGCATTCTCGCTAAACTCATCGGGCAATTCTTCGCCGTTCAGGATTGTGATTCCTACACCATCTTTTACACCTGAGAAATCATCAAGCTTCGCTCTTATGGCGGTCATAGCACTCACGCACTGCTCATATTTCTCTGCGTGGATGCCAATTTCGACAACACCCGTTTTGATACCTGTACTGTCATCACAGCCCATTCTCGCCATTCGGGAAGAGCTCACATACATGGCCGGGAAAACCTCATTTGCCTTAATTACATTTGGCCGGATCCGGGCTCCGACAATTGCGTTGAGTTCCGTACTCTCCCGAAGCAGAGCAATAATTGCTGTTGTAATCATACTCCGATTTGGGGAAAGTTAGAGCGGGCCCACGAAACAAATTCCTCCTGGTATCTTTTTTGAACTTCGGTTCGCACACCTTCAATTGTTGTAGTGAAAGCACGCTCCAGAAAGTTGTTTGCTTTGATACTGCCACGGTTTGCGCCTCTTTTAGTTTTCCTTGACTTTGTACCCATCGTAATGAAGTGCGTGCGCCATCCAACCTTTGATGACTTTTTACTGACGCCGATCAAAACACGTCCCATTTCACCAGGAGCAGCTGGAACTACTTTTATCCGCATATCGCGTCTTGTTGCTCCGCCTTGACGGTGTGCGTTTGGATTTGACTTTTGCCTGATTGCGTTTCTGGCCTTGCTTAATGAAGTTTTTTCCTTTCCTCCATTGGAAACGGGGACCTCCATACGTGCCCTTTGATACATTGGTTTAACCGCCTTTCTCAAAACTGAATTAGCTTTCGCTGCAGGCATAATCTTAGCGTACCGTGTCATTGCAACGGCAAGTTTGGTTATATCCTTTGTGTCGAAAGTTACTTTCATTGTAGAATCATCGTTTTAACCCTCCATCCTTCCCCTCTGCCGATTTCGGTTATAGGAGCAATAATTTCGTAGAACTGATCTGTGAATACGTCGCGAAGTTTCCAGGTGGTTTTGACGCCATTTGTTTTGTTGTTGAGATCAGGAATAAACCGAAGATCCCATTCGCACTCAACAGACCCGGAAGCAACATGTTCGGCGAGGTCTTCACCTGCTCCATTAACAGAATCCAACCTTTGAGCTGGGTAATTTGAATAAACTACAAGCGATCCAGTGCCAGCTTCATTTACTGAATTATCTTCATCAACCGGCCGGATTATATCAACGCGCCGATCGTATTTCCTAGCCAGTTTTGCTCTATCCTGCGTAGCCAATGACGTATGGTGCGATTAGTTTATCAGACAATGTTCTCTTTTCGCTTGTTGTATCTCCTCCGTTATTGAAGTCGTCGCTGATCCTTATCCTGATTGCCCTTAGCAGGTCCTCTGGAACTTCTCCTTCCGCTAATCCAGCCTTGAAAACGACCCGGTGACGGCATGAAGCAGACGAGGCACTATCATTCCAAATGATTTTGGTTCTACGCTTGCTTACTTGGACCAGTTCATACGAATCGCTATTTATTAAACTGTATCCGTCTATTCCTGGACTGTCTCCACCCTTGTAAGAAATACTTTCAATGGTTTTGATGTAGAAAGTGTCCCTGAATTCGCAAGGCCTGCAATCGGTATTCCAGGTATAGGTTGAAATTCCAAGCTGAAAATTGCAATCCGTTTCGACGCTTCTAACCGCTGATCCAATTATCTTGTTGATGAGATCATCTTTCCCTGTATAACCTTGAATGTCCATTTCCAACCACGATCTCGCCGTCTCCAGCGTGATAATCTCAGTGGTGTACTTCTCAGTTATAAAGGGATAAGATAATTCCACGTATCAGACTAGTTTTGCGAATTTCTTTCCTACCCATTCGTCTGCAGTCTCCTGGAGAACTTTCACTTTTTCGCCTACTTCGTTGGCAACAAGGGGGTGGAATTTGATGATTTCGATTTCGACCGTTTTCTTTTCGGTCTTTTCTGTTTTTTCTGCCATTTTATTTTTTTGGAAGTGGGCCTTTTACAGCCCCGTTAAAACTAGTTTAAACCAACTTATGCAAGGGTAGTAATCGCATCCTTGATTCCTGCGAACGATTTCACACGAGCTGCTTTCATTGAATAGAAGGCATTCGCTGTCACTTCAATTTGAGCCTTTTTCTTTTGTGTGAAAGGATCAATGATGTACTCTGTTGCACCCCACATCCCCACAAGGAAATCATAGAAATTCCCGTAAACAAGTGCCGACAAAGTCGCACCAGAAGCTCCTTTTGTAATGTTGGAAGGGACGATATTGGAAGTTACTGCCGTGTGACCATTCAATACATCTTCTTTGCTCCATACTGGTTCACCGCTTGTACCTGAGAAGATTTGAGTGGTCTTAAGCTTTGCTTCAACCTTGGTATTGGTCAAATACACCGGCTTACCGCGTTTGTGGTTGTAGCCCTCAACAAGTGCAGCCAACGCTACCACGTTGTTGTAAGTCGGCGCGGCACCATCCGTGCCCAAGGCCAGTAGGTTTCCATTTCCGGAGATGATAATGCTTAAAAGAGTTGAAATTGCTTCTGCATTCATCTTTTGAGCAAAAGCCATTCCGATCGAGTCGATCACGAACCTTTGCATATCGATAGAAGATTGAATAAGCAATTGGCGCGAGATAGGAACGGTTGTACCTCTACGGGCTGGCTTCATTGTGATCTCACTCCAGAGAATTTCAGAATCAGTCATTGCCTCAATCTCGGTAAGATCCTGAATTACAGGAACGCTATCTTGTACAGGGAAAGCGATATCGCCAGATAGTCCGGTCATGAACCTGGCCCCAACTTCATCCAAAAATGTATTAGCTTGAAGTACTTCCAAAACGCCCTGAACGTCTTTTGGAACCAAAACTCCTCCCTGATCTCCTACATTAGTTGTTTGACCAGTAACAGTCTGTCCCCGTTTTTGAAGTACATGATCTAGAACGACAACACTGTTCCCGCTCAATTTGATGCCATCCTCTTTCGCGCGTGCTTCACCCATTTGATGAACTTCGGCTTCCACGCCGTCAAGCGCCCGATTGTCAAGCTTTGCTAATAGCGCACGGTTCAGGTTGAACGAGCCTAAATCCCTTTCATCACCAACGGATGTGTCGCGGTTCCCTTCGGAATGTCCGGAACCGATTGTCACTGCACGTAGTTGAGCATGATGTTCAAGTTTTACCTCCTGCGCAATCAACGTATCTAACGCGCGAAGTTCGTCGGCCTTGGTTTCGTAAGCAGTAAATTCTTCAGTGTTCATATTGCGGCTTTCAGCTTCGCCAGCTTTGGAAGCCAGGTCAACCTCAGCGAATTTCAACGCCCTTTCGTCTTTCAGCTCTTTTAATGATTTCTTTGCCATTTTTTGTTTGTTGATGAAATGTATTATTTAGTTTATCTCAATAAAATCGTCTGCGTCCTGGCGAAATTCCGTTCATGCATTCGTTCAATCTTTCGGGTGTCTTTAATAAAATCGTCGAAGGATCTCTTCGCAATATCTGTGGTGGTTTGCAGGTACGCTGGCATGGATACCGGACCCCATTCAAATACGGTTTCAATCTTGCGAACCCATCTGATAATTACCCCATCGGGCTCCTGAATCCACTCGTCACCCCCTTTTTCCTCTGCTTTGAACATGAATGAACTGCCGGTAACGTCTCTTCTGATTATTGGAGCAAGTACCACGTCCCGAGTGTATTGGTTATCTGGCGGCAAGGTGTCATATTCCATCGCTTCCGGCGTAACCGTGTAACTGGTTGTCTTATTCCTGACGTTTCCAAGGATATGGTCCATGTTGTGATTGTAACACGAAATGGCGTCTTCCATATTGGCAAAATCTAAAGCCCTTGGGTCAATGATTTCGAAGAACCAACCCAGTTTCCGCGACCTGGCATTGAACACGATTCCCTTTCCCGGAATATGCCATACTCCGTCCTCAGCGTGAATTGCTCTGACTTCACTCTGTTCCTGTGGCAGTATCCTCTTTTCCATTGCCTTTCGTTGGTTTTTTAGGTGTGTTCGCCTGATCCAGTGAATCAAGATGAACCATCGCTTTTTGCACAAGCGGTCGCGAACCGATTTTCTTAGGATAGGGTGCTTGTTCATGAAGAGCCCTTATTTCATCCGGTGTATTCAATCCAGCAAAAACCATTTTGGTGTCGTGCTCAGCCTGTGCTTTCAAATCACCTCTCAGAAGTCCTTTGAAATTGTGTCTTGTGTATAGTCCGTCAATGATTTCGTCTTTTCGGAAGCACTTGTAATCTATTTCCTGTTCTATCTGGACTGCGATCGGAATTAAGACGTTGTTGGCAACTCCGATGTACAATTGTTCGATACCGGTTCCAAAACTTGTAGTCTTCTCGTTATCGCCGATCATACTCAGCGGAATTCCGAAGCTTTTGGCAATATCACGGTCGGATTTCTCAAATAAGGGCATCAAATCGGCCTCTACAGGGGCTTTCCCGACCTCGTGCCACTTCACACCCTGACCTAAAACAACGAAGCCGAAACCACCAGAATCATCGCCTTCGAGCCCTTCCAGGATGCGTTTCTTGTATAATTTGGCCGTTTCTTCATCCTTAGCGTTTCCACCAGTCGGAGTTTCAAGAAAACCACCCATGAAAGTCCCTTTTTCATAGAACTTTTGAGCAAAGGCCTTGGCAAGCAGGTCAATCTTAATGGTTTGAGACTGCCAGTTAAGTATTGAGCATCCGACATTGCCGTCATCACTAATATCTCTCAGAAATATTACATCATCCTGGGAGAGGGTTTTCTTTTTAGATTCTATTCTAAAAAAGTAACGGTCTGTTTCTTCGTCATGAAGGATTGTTACATCCTTTGACCTGTATGGAATGATTCGAACTACATTTCTTAGCCCATCCCTTTGAATTTCTGCAACCGCCCACCCATAAATCAAAAAGTTGATAAGCATTGTCCGCCTGGCAATAATGGAAGACATATTTCCATTAAACCGGGTATGAATGATATAATCCAGGTTATGAATCTTCTCCCTTTTACTCCCGCCGCCTTCAAGTTCACGGTAAACACTATACGGTAGACTTGAGATAACATTTGATATCAACTTCACACATCCAAAGAATGTAGCGATACCCATTGCATTCTTTGCTGTGACGTGAGCTGTAAGGCTCTCCAATCCATATTTTTTCAAAAGGAAGGAAGCCGCGTCCTCATGAGACATAGCATTCTGAACCGAACGTGATTCAGTTGTGCCATTCAATGCGGGATTAGTGGATTCAGACGAGATTTGGCCCCGACTAAATATTCTTCCAAACCAGTTGTTCAAGATTGATTAAATTTTTATAAAGTTACTGGCAAGTATTAACTTGGGAGGTAAACCATGTTACCTCTATTTTCTCTTTTTGGCGGCGTAATAAGCAGATTTAAAGGATTCAAATGATGAATAGTAATTCAGACACGGATGGGCTTCGCATTTCGACTCAATACGCTCGAAACACATCCTCAATCCGGTTCCTTTAGCCCTTAATCGGTTGAAGTAATCATAAAAAGACTCCTTCGTTAAAATCACCTCAAGCTTTTCCTCTTCCGCGTATGCCATATTTCAGAATTAATAAACCAAAACTTTATTGTTACTGTCAGAATTAATCAAGTTGTCCCACCTAGCAAATTCGCCTAGTGCCATCACGGATGCAGCGATCCCGTCAATTTTATCTTTACTCTTCGCTTTGTTAGGTTTCATATTGTCGTTGGAATCAAAATCAAGAACCACATTCCCAAGCATCCAGGCAGTAACAGGGTTCCCATCGTGTCTCAATGTGCCGTTTAAAATTAACTCTTCAAATAGCTTGGTTGGCGGGCTTAGTGATGTGTAACCCTGTGGGAAATCCCTAACTATGGAATGATGTTCCCAGGTTAATTTTCCTGTATCCTTGTTAACGGTTGGTGCGTTTCTGGTTCCTAAGGCATCCCGTAAATTGTCTTTGAATATTTGGGCGCCAAACCGGTCAAGGCCAATGAACATCGCTTCATACTTCTCGCAATCGTCTAGAATATCCTTTTCCACCTTCCCGTAGTCAGTCGTCTTCCCTGGAGTAGGGATCAGATGTCCGGCATTTATCCAGTCTTGATAATCTATCCCCCCACGTGCCGCATATTTTGCGGCATCCTCAGCGCAATAGTGCCGGACAGTCAGATAATTGTATGCTGGATAGTATCTTGCAACGGATGTAATATCATTGGTCCTTCCAAGGTCAATTCCGCCATAGAACTCTGCATCAATGGGTATTTCAAAGTCCGGATCAGCACACGCGTTCCAGGTTTCAGCCGGTATCCATGTGGTTGCAGCGTCCGTCCATAAACTAAGTCTCTTGGTTTTGAAATCCACCTCTTTGCTACCAGAGCGAAGCGCCATTGAAAACTCTTGTCTGAGCTTGGACAGGAACGTTGTGACTTCAAGATTTGGATTTGCTTTTACCCAATTGGCTTCATCCCTCCAGTCGTCCCCCTCATCAATGGTGTAAATCAGGGTGAAAATGTGGTCGAGTTCATACTTTCCTTCCAACATTCCAATTAGAATCTCTCGGTGTTTGAAACAGGGACCTTGCTTATTGAATCCGGCTGTAGTAATTGCTACCAGTAGAGGTTGCGGCCTGTTCGACTGTCCGGTACTAAGTGAATTTTTAAATCCGTCATTATCATGGGTGTGATACTCGTCAAGCATGACCAGTGAAGCGTTCAGTCCTTCACTTGTGTCTTTATCATGAGAAATTGACCTCATCTTAGCCCGTTCCTTTTTGATCGTAACTGAGTTGGTCAGAATTGTGACTAACTTCCTGAGCTCACGACTATTCTTGATTTGATGGACGGCCTCTTCAAAGCAAATATTGGCTTGATCGCGGGTAAAGGCACCAAAATAAACTTCCGGTGCTGCTTCATTGTCAGAGGTTAGGGCATAGTTGGCTATTCCGGATCCGAGTGTAGACTTTGCATTTTTTTTCGCCACCTCGAGATAAACCTCTGTGAATCGCCTCTTCTTCGTCTTAGTAATCTTCCATCCGTAAATACTGGCTATCATGAAGGCATTCCAGGGCGACAGCTCGAATCTGATCGTACCGTCCGCGTTTATCCAGTCCTTTGGGACACTTGCGCGTGTGACGGATTTAGTAAGAACCAGGAAATCAAAGAACCTCAATGCTTTACTGGCTGCCTTGTCGGAGAAATACCAGCCCTTTACCTCAGATTGCTCTAAATCGCGGTAATGGCGTGCAATTGCTAACTTGATAAGATTGCCAACGACAATTTTTCCATCTCGAACGTCCTCCGCATACTGTAAAGCCTTATCAAGAGTATTCATTAGTCATCATCCATTTTTCTCATCTTCTCGAATTCAGATTCTTTCTCTTTCGGGGAGACGCTAATTTTAGAGCGGGCAGCTGGAGTAAAACCAAACTGATTCGCAAGGGTTTGTGCATTTTTTAGGGCACTATTTTTAACTCCAACCCATGGGTTTTGTACTTTGTATTCACCTGCTTTACCTGGAAGCGTAATTACCGAACCCTCTTTTTTTATCGCTTTAATGGCTTCGAGGTATGACGCCATTTCAACACAGTAGGCAGATAGCAATCCGAGATCAACCCGGTGCAAACTCTCCATTTCTATGAGCTGCTCACAAACGCTAACCCATTCAAGCCTAGCTATTTTGCTAAAATAAGTTGGTGCAGATGGAACGTGTGTAATCAACTCCGGCATCATTTCATTAGTCACTGCCCGGTCTTCCCGGAAAGTCCCCTGAAGTTTTTTTAATGCTGTTGATTTTGGTGGTCGACCTGTTACCATTAGTATCTTTAAGTTAGCATTGGAACATTCTCACTAATTTCAACTCTGTATTTTTCACTTCTTTAACCTTAAAATCCATTAGGCCACGTTGTCGGTAATTCTCACTACTTTTAGGAAACTTAACTCTATTTTTATGCACGACTTAATTGATGAATTGAAAAGTGCGATATTTAATAATTGGAACGATGTAAGGCTAATCGCTAACCATGTGGATGAGCGGGATCGCAGCTTTCCCGTATTTGAATATGCGATAAAAATAGATCCTGCTCATGTTGTCGTTGGATTTAATTCGTTTCCGAATACTTTAAATATTTTCTGTCAAAAGCTTGAATCGACAAAGGATTTATTGAACTATATTAGTGAGTCAGATGATCCTCAGACAAAGAAAAAAGTTCCTAATCACATGCACCACGAACTATCCGTTAAAATTAATAACGATGGCACATTTACGTGCGTAAAGGTTTTCGGTGTTCCGTATATCGCAAAATCCATCGGTGAAGTCATAGGCTTTATTTTAAATGAAATAAATGGTGCGTTTGATAAACTTGAAGCTGGCATCCTTGAATAAACCACCTGAATAAACCCAATTTTCACGCAATCGAAAATTTGTATGGAAGAACTTCAAAAACTGATTCATGATGCTCTGATTGAAAAATGGGCTGAGATAAAACAATTTCCGAACCGGTTCTTTTTTAAACCAGAGAGCGAAGGTGTCGAAGAAATCATCTCGTTTGAACCTCCAAGATCTGTGTCACTTGTTATCAAAGATGATGACCGGGTAAACGTTGAGCTTTACAAGAGTGAATCCGCGACCCGGCTCCGTCAGGAATCAGCTGATTTTCGTTTAAGCCAGTTACGATCACCATTTGAAAAATTCTCGGTAAAAAACATTGTCAATTCTCACGGTAAATACTACATCGAACATCAAAGCTCAGAAGGCGCAGGCCTCGTTGATTATTGGTCGCTATCTGAGCTTTGTGATCAGATTGAAAAAGCTTTTTCGAGTCATGAGGGTGGTGGGATTAGTTCTGGTGGCTGATTGCCTTTCCTTATAGCCACCCCCCCCAGAGTTTTGACACGCTAAAAGTTTGACGGCAGAGGCGATTGCCAGCACAAATAACGCTAAGGAATAGAGACACCCCTCCCCATTGCTCTCTCGGTGTCATATGTATTCTATACAATATACTGACTATCAAACGTTTAACTTGTCCACCCTCAACACCACCAACCAAGGACTGTAATTAGCAATCCATGCTTTGATGGTCTTCTTCTGACCTGGTGCCGACAGGTCGAACTCCAGCTCCTTCCTGCCATGCTCTCTATGAGCTACCACCACCTTGGACAGGTTGTCGTTCATCTCTTCATCATCACCAGTAGCCAGGTTGATCGTGCATACAGGGCCATCAACTACGAAGCTCTTGCATATTAGCTTGATGGGCTTGCCTGGTTCGCTGGTAGGCTCCTCAGTTACCACTGGTGTTAACAGTTCGTTGGTTGTCTTTGTCATAAGATCGTTACTTGATGATTACTGAATCAGGAAAGCGTCAGGAGTGACACACAAGCACTCCTGACCTTCCTCTCTGTCTTGCTTCTTCTGCTGACTTCTTTACGTGGCATGGCTTGCATAAACTTTGGAGGTTATCAAAATCAAATGGTGCACCTCCTTGCTCTAACGGCTTGATGTGATCTACTTCTGTCGCCTCAACTAACCGCTCTTTCTTTAAGCACTTTTCACAGCAGGGATCTTGTAATAGCTTGGCTGGTCTTACTTTGTCTCGCCATAGCCTGCAGTCTCTGATCTTTCTTACTTCTGCTTTGGAACGCCAAGCTATATTCGTCGATTCTGTCACTACTTCTTTGCTGTGATTCGGACGACTTTATAGAATTTCTCAACCATTGTCATTCCGTTATGCTCCTTGTAGAGAAAGACTGCCTGGTCTTCGTATTGCGCCATTGTTTCACTAACACATCTAAGCTCCACCGTTATCAGGGCTCCGGCCCTTGCCTGCTTCAACTCCCTGACATCCGCATTACTCATCACTGTCGTTTGGTTGAATAACTGGCTCTTTGGGTCTCACAACCTTCTTGTAGGTTCTACGCTCCGATTCTCCTTTTAGCTTCGTGTGAGCAATTACTCTTGGTGGATTAGGCTCTGTCCTGATTTTCCCTCTGATCATTTTTGCTTCGATTTAGTTTGTCTTCAATTCCTTGATGATGAAGTGCAACCTTTCAAAATCGCTATATGAAAAATGCGGGACGAATGAACGCCCCGCTTTATCGCTGCCACCTTTCGATGTGTACAAACAGAGCCCGAGGGGACGGGAAGGCTGGTTGATACAGCAGCAATCTTTTTAATTTCGGATATGGGTTAAGGTTCGTAGTCCTGGTTAAAATATGGGAAGCAACATGATCACTTCCCTATAAAATTTTTGTGAGATTGGGACAAATGGAACTACTCATTGGTCAGACAAATATAAACAAATTCTATTTAAAAACAAATTCAATAAATAAAATCGATAATGTCGGCTAAAATGGGGGTTCTCCCTTTTGAAGGGTATAATCAAAGTGGTCCGTTTGCGGCGTTTTGATTGGTATACCTGCTGGAATAACTTCAAATTCTGTGGATAGTGGAAGTCTGTAAATGTCTGTTTGTGGTGGGATGGGCTTGTCTAAAACGATTTCCAAGGGCTTTGGTTGATTGTGAAACTTCCTGAACCTCCAATCGTCAATTTCGTTTATGAAGGGCATGTATTCCTCGGAGTAGGTACTTGCGATAAAGTTATAATCGAAAGTTACTTGGCCCTGGCTACCTATGAACTTATTCCTCACCTTCTGAACATGGGCTGTTACTGTATCCCCAAGTGGCATAGTCTTGCTTTGCCGGGTTCCAAGATTTCGATACATGGTAATCCCATTGTCCGTCATATTCGCGAAATGGGCGCTACCTGAAATGTCGTACAATTCAGGAACTTGAATTTTCCACCCGCCTTGCTCCTTGACCTTTGGAATCTTCTTTGGATGTGCTACCAGGAACACATGAACACTATACTCGTCTTTGAATTTTACGAATTCTTTCAGTATTTGATTCACGTAATCCGTTTCAGTAGAAAACCCTTCCGTGTTGTGTTCCAGGGTATTCCATGGATCAACAACAAGCGATTTAATGCCGTATTGCTTTACAAGTTGCCTTGCTCTTTCCAATATTCCGGATATGGTGAGGTCTTGAAAACCAAACATAAAAAAGTGCTCGTTTAAAAATTTATTGGCTGCTATCACCAATTCCCTAGTCATTCCGTCCCTCTTGTTTATGCCTCTTCCTGTAAAAATCTCAGTCAGTTTCGTTATGTGGATTGCATGTGGTGACTGCTCTCTGGATAGGACAGCATGCCGCCAGCCATGCCTGGATGCGAGCCTGACAAGGATTTGATCCAAGAAGGTTGACTTCCCGGAGTTTGGAATTCCAGTAATAACCGTGAGCTCGCCGGGCCGAAAACTCATGATTTTATCAAATTGACCGAACCCAATTTTATCTCCCTGAGGATATCCGTTTTCGTGGTAATCTAAAACCTGTTCAAGAAAATCTTTTGGCTTACTGACGTCTTTGATCGGGTACGGGACCGCATGCTTTATCACTTCATTTAATTTCGCTGAACCGTGCTTTACGAGAATATCGTTGGCGTCTTTACAGCCTTCGACGGGTTCAACGATCCAGCATCTTTCACGGCCCAAACGCCTTGCTAATTCCTCTTTGAGGGCATTGCCAACCGGGTCATTGTCGATAAACAAAATGATCCGCTCCTTGTCCTCAAACTCCTTCCAGCAATTATCCAGGTATTCCAGCTTAGGAACCGGTACAATGCCGCTTTTGGGGATAGCAGAACCTCCGTTTGGCACTGACACGCAATTGAAGATATTTGCTTGGTAAGCAGCCAGAACGTCTGGCTCTCCTTCGACAATTACCGCTTCCTTTTTATCCTTGATCGAATCCAGGTTATAAAAAATTAACTCTGCGCCACCGGACAAGCGGAAGTCCTTGTGCTCACTTCTGGACTTGTTGTTGATTAAAACATTATCTCGGTAATACGGGAAGGTTACCCATTTCTCGCCATCCTTGAGGTATTCGCCAATTTTGAACCGTTCCAACACATGGCTTTCAATCCCTCGTTTTTGGAACCAATCTATCCACCATTGACCAACTATGGTTTTATTTTCTCTCGGCAGTTTGTACTCTTTTTTTTCCACAGGGATAAAATTTTTGTCTTTGATTCTTCCATGCCAGTCGCAATGGTGGCACTTGAACAAGCCTTGTGAAACATTCACCGAAAGAGCCTTAGCATTTTTCTTTTTTCGATCTTGACATTCTGGCTGTGGGCATCTTAGCTCCTGTTGATTCACGTTGTAATTCACCCCGTAAATACCCGCCGATTCGAAGGAATCAAATAATTTACTAGTCTCGGAGTTCATCTGGGAAGCCTAGCTGTTTGTGGTAAATGGATAAGTGATCGCCGAACTCTATTCGCTTTCCGACGTGAATCGAGTTTCCGAAAGCGATATTGTCATACTGACTTTTTCTGCGCTGACGTTCCAAAAGCGCCTCAGGAGACAATGACTCAGCTTCAAGCTCCTTGGATTTGGGATAGCTCTCCATTAGAGCGACCAAGTCAGGTTTCCATGTTTTTGAAATTGCAAATGTCCATTGCTTCATTTTTTCACCGCCCTTGACTGTCCATCCAGTCGATGAATAGTGGTCATAAAATTTTTCCGTGAAAAGCTCAGAAGCCTTGCTGCTAGCCTCATACTTTTTCCGGACATGGTCTTTGATTTCGTCTACTGTTGGTTCAACAAATTGGTCAGGTTTGGAGCCCCCTTCTCCTTTACTTTCCTTTACTTTACTTTCCTTTACTTTACTTTGTGTACCAATGTTGGTAATAACCTCACTTGAAGGGGTGTTAACGTCTGCATTATCTACACTTGAAGGGGGGTTATTGTATACATTAACTCCATAAAGTAAAGGAGAAGTACTTTGTCTTCTTTTTGTCGCTACTGAGTACTTTTCTTGTATGTCATTACTAGTCAATACATTATATGATTCAAATTGCTTTTTATCAAAGAAGCCAAATTCAAGTAATCTACCGATAATCTTGTCAAGTACTTTTAATTCAACCCCTGGAAGCCGTTTTAGAAGCTTCATTTTCAAGATCGAAGTCCACTCAACATAGTACCCATTGTTGTAAATAAGGCATAGAAGCTTGACCGTGGCAAGCTCCCCAACTGGACCAAATTCACCGCTTATTGCCTCTATTTTTTCGTCCTCGAAGTAGTCTACATCAAGTGGAAAATACTCCAATCCAGTTTTCTGGGGTCTTGCCATTGTTGATTTTTTAGTTCGTAAATTAATGCTCGGAAGGTGGTGTGGACAATCCCGCCAACGCCTTATATAAAGACGATTCCTTGATCCTCACGTATGGGTTTGCTTCTTCAATTCGCTTCCAACCCATCATTTCAATCGTGTACACAGGGTTTATCATGCGTTCGTTGAGGAGGTAGTTAGCAAAGGTTTTTCGTGCAGTGTGAAAGCGTATTTTCTTCTCAACTTTGATAAGCCGCATTAGAAGATTTAAGATTGTTCCGTTGGCGTTCAAATTATACGGCAGATTAGCTACCCCTCCGTATTTTCCGATAATACGCTGAGCTTCAGGTAGTAATGGCACCCGAAACCTTGTTCCAGATTTTCTCCTTTTGCCGCAAAGCATTAAACCGTCTTTCGTCTTTGTAATTACAGCCGGTTCCATAGACCTTGCAGATTGCGCTATCTCAATTTGCTTTTTTTGAGTATTTGGATCCATTAAAATATAATCTCCAACCGCCAACCCTGTCCAGCAACAGAAAACAAATGCATCTCTAACTTCTTCCTCACGTCCGGACAATGATTGTTCGGTAAGTGCCCCCAGTTCCTCAGGTTCAAGCCAAACAAGATCAGTATCTTCTTCCATCTTGACTTTCTTGACTACTTTACAAGGATTTTTATCGATCAGATTTTTCCGGATCGCGTATTCAAATACGCAACTGAAAACATACATTGCTCGGGTTACAGTGCCACGGGCGTGGGTACCAAGAAAATGCAATTGGACCTCCCTAACGTCTTCGTCAGTATAATTTACCAGGGGTTGGGTGACCAGGTTAAGGGCGACAAGGATGTTTTCGTAAAGCTTTCGATATCGAGATCGCACCCCAAATGTTCCTGCCGAAATTGTTTTGCCAACCTGTCTTTTTTGGTCTTCAATGTATTCATCAAAAACGTCTGAAAATGTTTTGTGTTCATCTTTAATTCCGGCATCACCAGCATATATTCCCGGGAGCGCCCGAGCTATGACTTGCTTGTTTATGACGCTGCCCTTTTTTTCGTATTCCATGTGCATTACATTCAGCCGCTCATTTACGCGATGCATCAACATGGTACAAGCTAGAGCATTTTCGCAGGTCTCGTTGGGCTTTTGTTTGCGTACGTCGAACTCAGACACATGCAGTCTTATCTGGCTTATGGAGTTAACACTAACGAATTTTTTATTAATGGAAATTCGAAGATATAAGTTGCCCTTCTTCCCAGGAACAGTAGAGGGGCGAACATAGAAATATGTGCTTAGATTATTTATTAACATGGTTTTTTGTGTTTTGTAGTTCTTAATAATTCCCAAAATATTCTAGTAATGAAATTCTGCTAAAATTTGCTTAAAGGGCATAGCCATGATGCACATCGCTTCCAACTTCAAAATGAAATCCTGATACATTTTTAGAATACCCTCTTTCTTTAATTCATGGAGTACAGTGTACAACTCAGCATATTTTTTGATATCGTGCGGGAGTCCTCTCACGTCTCCCCCATATTTATCAGTGAATGCCAACAGAACTTCATGTGGTTCGAAGGGTACTCCGTCCTCTAAAAATTGGCTTTTGTAAGGCTCGAAACGATTGTTTTTGAAGGCTACAAGAACAGTGTGGACCTCACCTATGGTTTGCATTAGATTTTCGACCTGGCGAATGGCTTTCAGCAGCGTTATAGTTTGCGGCTCGATTTCATCATTTCTTTGTTTAATTAATGCGGCAAGTTCTTTCAAACTGACAGGATCGTCTTCCTGTGGTTCATAGTAGTCATTGAGTAAAAAATAATCGCCTCCTGAACCACGATAATCGGTGTCAATCAGGTGCTTCATTTCCTTTAAAATTCCAATAATATTCATGTAGTTCGGTTTATGCTGTCACCAGCCGTGAGATAATAAAAGGCATTTCAATTCCGATCTAACCCGCTGATCCTAAGTATAAAATGTGATAAACATTTCAATCAGTGCATTTCGTAAATTTATGCAGTATTGCACGTCCTGTTTCCCCCGGACGTGCGCGTTTTCCTCCAATAAATAGTGGTCAAAAACCTGTAAAACAATTCGTGTCCACCGGTTTGCACCCTCGTTTCCAACGTAAAGCAAATCTTCAAACTCACTGTTCATAGTACCACATTTGCCAAGTAGTATCTGACTTCCTACGCTCTGAAAAAACCTTAGCAACGAACGATGTAACCAGGTCTGATCAATGAGAAGCTCGCGGGTCGGTACGCATACATATGCCTCACAGAAGACTTCGGTTGTGACAACGCACAATCCCAATGTGAGGTTATGTTCTGACAGTTGAACCCGCAGAAATTCGGGCAACTTTATGGTTTCGCTCATTTGCGATCTAATGCTCAACAAGTTCAACTGCATCCTTTTCCGCCAACGCATTTTCGAAGTTATATCTTAAGAGGTCAGCGAACAGATCAGCAAGCATCGTTTTCGTTTTCACAGCGGTCGTGTTTATGTACCCATCCGGTGTCAGGTCATTACCAGAGTCTTCCGCAAGAAATGAATAGAATATATCGTCAAGTAGTTTGGTTTGATGGATGTAATCAAATACATTTTCGAACATCTCATTTAGCTCACATTCAATCCATAGATTTTCAACACACCCCAAGGCGACCGCCTGCTGTTCTGCATTATTTATTGTAAGTAATAGGCATTTGTAGAGCGAACCAATGTTCATTTTTTCATGAGTATCGAGCTTGCAAAACCGATCTCCAGCAAAATGAGCCATGAATTGATCAGTCATTGCCACGGTAAATTTCATGGACGCAGCGTGAATTTGCTCAGGGGTTCCGGTGTAGGTTGACTCCCAGCTAGCAGGCAGTGTAATAAGTTTAAAGTGTTCCATTTGGTTAGAATTTAATAGGTTATTCATTATGACGGTTATTTGTATACGTGAATAAAAACTTACTACCTCGTTCGGTTTCTAGCCATTCTCTTGTCAGGAACTACCCGGCCCTGTTCAAGATAATTAAGCAGGTCGGAAGTTTTAAAGTAAAGCCTGGCTCCTCGCAGAACGTGAGGGATCTTGGCTTTCAAAGTGTAGACGTGCGGTTCGCTGCAGTTCAAGAATTCGGCTGTTTTCGCGACGGTCTTAAATTCGTCGGGGCTTGGGCCCGATTGATTCGTGGAAACCGAAGCGAGTGCCGCATCAAGCTTACGCTCCAGACGTTCCAGGCTTTCCAGGGTCATCGCAAAAATGTTTGGTATTTCAGTAGCCATGATTGAATTGGTTTGATTTCGAAGATTTGCCATCTGCCCCATCACCTGGGAGCCTTGGGCCAAAATGTCGAGTCATTAACCCTATTACCAGGGTAAACAAAACGGAGGCGATCATGGGCGATAGCACCCAGATCCAATTCATATTGATAGCGCCAACTGCTTTCATGACGATCAGACACACCGTGATAACGATCTCAAATTTGTGATTGCTCACCGTCACGATATTTTCAAGGAACATTAGACGAGAGGTCAATGCCTGAAAAAATTCAGTGTATTTCCCCTCGCGGTTCATTATTCCCGTGATCGATGTCATGCTTTTAACATTATTCTCAATGTGCAGGAAATCAATTGGACGTAGCTTTAACCAATCATCCATGAAGTAGATGTAGATACCCGGTATTTCGTCGGTTTGCCGGACCATCATACGGTGGTGAGGCTCCTTGATTCTCAACCGCTCTTTGGCGGTCAGGACGTAAATTTCTGGTGTAGTGCCCATTGAATTGATTATTTGAAAAGTTGAAGAATCTCAGAGTAGGGGCGATGGGCGTCAATCATTTCTGACAGTTGGCGATACCATTCGTTGTAATTATCCAGGCAGTGCAGGATTTCGTCGATATCGGCCAGCCGTTTTTGTTCTTTCTGTTCAAGTTCGGACCGAATAGCTTCAACTCGGTCTGGTGTGAAGTAATCGACCGGCAGAGGTTGTAGCTTTCCGTTCTCGTCGCGGTACTCAAAATTTGCAGGATTGGTCTGCATCTCAAGACTCATGATATCTGGCTTCAACGTAGCAATAGCCAAAGGAAGGATTTCAACGAGTTCCTTATATTGGCCAATGTCGGATGGTAACTCGTCGAATTCCTCGGTGTGCATCATATCTTTGAGGACTCCAATCGGGTCGACCGGTGCCCAATCTTCTCTTTCTTCGGGAGTTGAGCCTAACGTGAAATCATCGACGGAGAATTCATGAACCGTTTTTCCGATGCGCCCAACTGTTCTGATCAGGTTCTTTAACTGAAATCCGGCTTTGTGCTTCTGAACGATTAATTGATCCATATCATTAGCGACTCCTCCTGAGGGCCAATTGTAGGTTGATGGACCGTCCGCATTGATGCTAGCCAGTGCCTTTTGTAGTTTGGAAAGACTGTCCAGCTTGATCGCTGGAAGTTCAGTAGTCGTTAAATTTGCTCCGTTCTCGTGCATAGTTTTACTGTTAAGGCTTTTGTTGTAAAGCCAGGTGGATGAATTGATTGATGTAAATTCTTGTCAGGCAGTGGCAATGTTATTTTCCCACGCCAATCGTATTCCTTTTATCATTTCTAACCGCGCATTTGGAGGAAGATCGCCGCTTTCGGCAAACGAGTCGTAAATTATTTCCCTGATCGCATTTTCCTTTGTTAACTCTTGCTCAGACATGGTATCCAAAATGAGATCGTCAACAAGAACCAGCATTTGCCGGACGCTGCTACATTCGTGCTTCTCATTTGCTGCAAACAAAATCTGCGCTAAGCGGATCATGTCATTTCTTGTAGGTTCCCCAGGCGTTTCTATCTGAAACACCTTATCTATCAACTCCCAGTGTTCGCGGAAAATCATGTAACTGATAAGACTTTCCAAATCTAATGGAAAAGATGCTGGGCTTGCTTCAAATTTTGGGAATTCCATTTTGTTTTTCCTCGATTTGTTTTCTAATGTAAACTAGTTGCTTCGTGTAAACTACGGTATTCCCAGGTTCGCGGTAATTCTTAAATGCGTCGATGTGGTTAAGTCTTCCCGCAATGAATGGTCTTGGATAGTAAACATTCAATTCAGAGCTTAACCTGATCGGTAGCTTCGGAAACATATCATCTGTTACTTCTTCCATCCACTTCCGGTATTCTGTCGAGTCGAAGTTTTGAAAAGCAATTTCTTCGAGGTCAACTTCCGGAAGTTCTAATTCGGCTTCCACGGCTAGGCTGAGATCAAGTAGGCGTGTTCAGTCAAAAGCTCTGCCTGTTCCTGATTTCGCTTGTCAGTCTCCACCCTCAGTTCCTTAATTACCTCGTTGGCGACTTTGATGAATTTCAAAATGTCCGAATGATGTGGTTGAACCTTACCTGACTTCCATGTTGAAACTACTGCTCTGGACTTATGGAACCGCTTGTAAAACAATGTGTTCCCGCCCTCAAATCGGTTGATCTTCTCGAATGTATCGTCGATTACCGATACAAATGACTTCCTGTTGTCGTTCATTATCGTTTTTGGTTAGATTTTGATTTGTTTTACCGTTTAATCATTTTTGAAAAATTGTTATTGAATTTTATTACATTTACCTACTGATAGCAAATGTAATAATTAATTATATCAAACCTAAGAATTTTGTAATTATTTTATGTTACAAAATTATGACAATCAAGATTTACAATGGGATTTCGGGAAAACGTACTTCAACTTCTAAAAGATAAGAATCTTAGCCAGTCCGACTTGGCGGTGATGATCAACAAGCCGAGGCAAAACGTCTCCACTTTACTAAAAAAGGATAGCCCAAGTCATAAAACCCTTCTAGAATTCGCGAGGGCACTCAATGTTGATCCGGCTGAACTTGTGGTAGATGACACCGTAGATCCCGTCTCGTTAAATATCCCAGGGAAAATGCCGACGCCCTATAGCAGACTCCTTAGTTACATTCAGACGAAAAGCGTAGACCCCGATGAAGTTTCGAAAAAACTTAATGTCTCATTCGAAAAAATCCGTCGTGGGGCGATTCAAGGGTTCAGGATGCCGGATGGTTTGATTAATGCGCTTAATAATTTCGAGGACCTGAATGTTACATGGATTCTTTCAGGACAAGGTCCGATGCTTTTGGATCAAAGTGAGTTTATCCTGGATAATCAAATTGATGACCCTCAAAAATATTATGAAAGGCTCTGGGAGTTTCTAGTCATTGAAGAAATTTCGATCGAAAGCTTTTCTCAACGAACTGGTATTCCTAAATCAATCATCATAGACGGGATGGAAGGAAAGGTTGGGGCTACTGCATATTACGCTCAAGAAATTACCAAAAGATATCCACAAGTAGACCCCATTTGGCTTATTTCAGGAGAAGGAGAGATGATAAAAAAGGAATACCAACGAGATCCAATACGGCCAAAAGACGATACCGATAGGTTATATTCAACGAACCTTGAACTTATTCGAGGGGCTGGACGTGTTGAATTTCGTGATCTGGGCTATGGTCGATTTCTTGTAACCTCCCCGCTTGTATTGCTATCTGACCAAAAACGGTATGTCCAGGAATTTTCAGATAGGGAGTTTATTAAAGAACTACCTCTTCATGCAGTTGTAATTGAACAATTACATTTTGGTAAATACCGAAGTTTCGAAACCACCAGAAAGGTCACCACATACGACGTGCTAGAGTTCGATGAAGAAGATAACGTCAGTTTTGTTGATCGAGAAATTGATCAGAAAACAATTGTAACAGGAAGGTTAATCAATAATATGGGCGGAAAGAGAATGGCACTCGTTCATCGTGGGACAGAGTTTGTTGTGGTGGTGAAAGAAGGTGTGTTTTTCGCAAAGACAACCCAGGAAGGTATAAATGACGGAATACTTCAATGTACAATAACTCTTGGGGGGCAACTAATCAATAAGACTTTTAATAAAAATGACACCTTAGAACTTTACACCATCGAAATAGTCACAAATTACTACTAAAAAACGATGTCCATCTCAAACGAACAAACAAGCCTATATGACTTCCACTGAAAAACTTGCACTCAGAGATAGAACTCTCGCCGAAGTCTCTCTTTTGATCCTCGCCGATCAACTTCCACCGGAACAATATGCCGCCTTTTCGGCACAATTCGGCATTGATAAGATCGACACCGAGGATTATGCTCGGCTAAATATATTAAAGAACATTTTCACGACGCTAGCTTATCATGAAGCTGATGATCATACTATAGAAGGGCTGACCCACATTCGCCTATTCATTGATCATTTTCGCCCGCGTGACAAATATGCGCATCTTAGACCCTGATTAGCCATACCCTCATGCAAACCCTTTACTACAAGATCCGCAACGCAATCACCGCCAGATTCCCGGATTTCGATTTAAAAACGGAATTCACACCGGAGGAATATCCAGAAATCTACGACTGCCGGTTTGTGGTCAACTCAGGAAGACCTTTTGCGATCCACTTAGCAAAAGACGGGCCTGGTAAATTGATGGTTTCGATTTTTCCAGCTTTGTTTAAGGATAATCATGCCGAAGAGAATATCTATGATATCTTTACTAACTATGGGGTCAGATTTACCACTGATGACAGCGAGTCGTTTATGATTGATGCTGTTAATGACCAAGACACCTTCAATGTCTTTCATCTCACCCAAACAGAGGGAAGCGTAGATGAATATATTCTTTGGCCAGAGAATGCAATGATTGAAAATATTATTTCTACACTGGAACGGATGAACAAGAAAGGTGGAGCGATGGATTCGGGTGGGTAGGTACTAAAAAAGGAACCCTTGCAAGCCCCTTTTTTAATGTTAGTTTTCATTCGAAAAGCGAAGTGTGACGCTCCAGGGAAACCATTCCTTGGTCTCCGAACTTCCCATCTTACACCATTTGCCCCGCTCACTTAATATGGGACTGGGACTTCCTGGTTTTAGAGCGAAGTGCTCTTGGATCAAGGAGATAATATGATCCTCTACTGCCCGAATAAAGACCCGATTTTCAAGCCCCGAGGTTTCATACATCAGAGCGATATCATCTGGCTTAACTGACTCTTTGCAAAAGTTAATAATCTCACTCCTCGGCCCATCATACACATAACTTTGCATTGTGATTGTTATTTAAATTGATAAAAATTTAGAATTGCTTGTTAGTGAAATGAAGGTAACTCTGTATCGGCGTAAACACAACTTTTTTTTGAAATATAGCGGCTGCATTTGAGATGTTTTAAAAAATGTCCGTTTTGTGTACCTTGCCTCTTAACTCCCTCAAATTAAACAATCTATCATATGGATCTGTCCAGTTTCCCAAGAATTGCAAATATCACAGAAATTTATGATGTGTTCGTAAGTTACAATAGCAAAGACGAAGATAAATCACTGGATGTGGCAATTCGCCTTCAGCAATTTGGATTTTCGGTATGGAAGGATAATTGGGTACTAACAGGTGGTGACGAGTGGATTGATAAACTGCCCGATGCGGTTTCAAATTCAAGAACCATGATTTTCTTGTTGGGAGAGCATGGCGAGGGTCCATGGCATAGTAAGGAACTGAAACTAGCTATCAAGAATGAAGTTGAAAACGAAACGATGCGAATTATCCCCGTGTTTTTGCCGGGGTATGATAAAAGCAAAAAGGTGCCGCCATATTTAGGATCGAAGACCATTATTGATCTTGGGGATATGTCTGATTGGGCATTTTATTTGTTGAGATGTGCGATTCGCGGAGAAAGCCCAATAAGGAGGGATTTATTTGACAAAGATTCTGAGCCACAATTTGCCCTTGCAAGACTGAAATTTGTCAGTTGGGAGATAACTCATGATCGTGCTAAATATTCTGTAAACCTGCGAGTAACCAACTCAGGATCAGACACAATCGTAGTTACTTCTGCATTGATTCGAATAAAAAGAATAGCGAAGCATCCCATTGAGGATCAATTAATCGCATTTACAAAACCTATAAGGAAAAATATTTTGAAGGATGATCTTTATCTGCCAAAACGCGGGGCGGGAAAAGACTCTTTTTTAATGTCGGGGTTTACAACTCATTCTTCCTTAACTACCAACGAAGTTGAAGATTTGGTAATTCCGTTTTATGTAAAGTATGGGTATAGATTGGTAGTGTCGATTGGGATATTCTGGTACATCTTAGGAGATAGCACTCAACGGTTGTCAGAAGGAGGTTACCTAGCCGTGGGTTGTCGCGGCAAGGAAGAAGATAACTACGAGGTGCCCAATTTACCAGAGCATTACTTTATGGAGCAGCATAGTTTGGATATTCCCTACATGCTATCCACGGACAATTGGCCAACTCATTGGCCTGAGGGTGTCTCAGAAGAAGAATGGGAGGCATACGGAGGTGGCGAAAGAAAAAAGATGTGAGTTGGCATTCCTGCGCCACCCTCCAACTACTTCCTGGAAATATTATTAACCGGTTAATAATTAGAATTTTGTTTAGAAATTATTTCTACGTAGGTTGGTGAACGTTTTACCCCTCTACCTTTACACATATCAGCCAATGGCTATTATCGCAGCTCAGAAAGATGCCCTTCTTAGGCACTTGGTTGAAGATTGTCCCCTAGACACTTGGGGATCACAAAAAAGAAATGAGCCGTTATGTGATTTATTAAACAACGATCTCGCAGCTGTTTTAGGTCAGTTCGAAAGAATGGGGTTAATTTCATTCACTCCTACTTATGATTCATTCAATTTCAAAATCCATGTTGAGGCTCACGATTTTTACGGTCGCGGTGGTTTTTTTGTAAACGAAGATTTATTTCAAAAGAGCATTGTGAAGTTAATTGCGGAATTAGACGCCCTGGAAAAGCTTGATGCTGGTACTGCGGATCGAGCACTACGTTTGCGAAATATCAAGGACAATTTAATACAAGGCCTGGGTGTTCTGGCAAATGTCGCGACTTTTGGCGAAGCTTTTAAGAAGTTACTATGATTGTACAATAAAATAAATTCGCGCCCGCGCGAAGGGTTGTCGGTTGAATTGCGGGTCTCATCTATTAACCTTCCTAGCCCACTGTATGGACAAACTTTCAGCTTTATTAAAATCAGAAATTGAAAGCAAATGGCCGAATGCCGAGGTAATTACTTATGGTGACCAACGGAAGGGATTTCCTTCGATCGGGTATGCTGTAAGCTCAAGTCCTCCTATTCTTTTGTACCTATACGACAGAGATCCGGAAAACATCGCATTGTCTTTGTTGAGATTTGATTCGACCAAAGATATTCAACGATTTATTATTCATGAAGGGCGAATCGAATTGCCTCAAAATGTTTTTGGGAGGAAATTTTTTCAATTTACCCAAAATGCAGAGGACGAATTCTATCCCTTGATTTACCAGGGTGAGGATGGTCAACCCATGAATGGGGAAAAGAGAATCTCGGATATTATTGAAGAGATAGAACAAGAAATTACTGCGGGGGCAATAGACTCAGGAGGTTGATTTCATATGATTCGATGGGCTGGGTTGATAAACCAACCTTTATTCAAAACAACGTTGGAATGGATTTAGTAAGCATTTTTGAGTTGTTTATTTATAATTTGTATAACTTCGTTAACAGAGCAAAAATAAACTTAACTTTGCAAGAAGGCATCTTACAGTACCTTTACCAAAGAACTAAATAACCGAGAAATTGGTTATCGCGTAATACGACTACTACATAATTCTCACAAATCGCAACACCTTTTTATGAAAGCCATTGATGACAACCAGCGCGTGTTGATCAATACTTTGCTGTACGTTATAAAAAAGTTAGGCTCGACTGGCGAATTTCACGAAGTTTTTAAGATTCTATACTTTGCGGAACAGGAACATATTAAGCGATTTGGGAAGCTTCTTCTTGATGACACTTATATAGCGATGAAGTATGGGCCTGTTCCTTCAAAATCCTACAGAATTCTGAAAGACGTTATGCAAGGAGGGTATAAAGAATATTTCACATCTGTAACAGACAGAATGGTAAGGGCGATTGCGGAACCCGATATGGACTATCTTTCCGAATCTGAGATTGACTGCATAGATAACTCTTTGAAGCAATTTGGCGGTTTGTCGTTTATTGCCAAAACTGAAAAATCCCATGACAAGGCTTATGACGCTACGCCATTAAACCAGGCTATGGACATTATTAATATTGGCAGGGCGGGTGGAGCGAATGATGACACACTTAGATACTTACATGAAAATCTCGAAACTAAACGTGAGTTGTTTAAATGAGTTTAGGAGATTTGTTTCCCCAAAGTTTTCGACAAGATTTTGCGGATCGAAGTATCCAGGTTGGGTGCGTTATTAAAAGGATGATTAGCTGGACTGTGCCGCCAAAGGAAAAACGATTTGTAATAGTTGCAATAACTCCTGATGGGGTAAGTCTTGCTACAGTATTTATTAACACGAATATCAATCCGAACGTTAACTTTTCACAGGAGTTAAAAAGTCTTCATATCCTATTAAGTAGCGAAGGTAGGGACTATCTAAATCACGATTCCTTCGTGGACTGCACCGATTTGTACGAGGAAACAGTTTCAGTTCTCACTCAAGCCGTAAAAGACGATGCAACCTGCCTCCTTGGTAAAATGGATGAAGAAGACTTAAGCAAAGTTCATCGTCTCATAATGGCTTCGCCTTCAATAAAAAAATTCAAAAAGAAACGTTATGGTTTTGCATAACCAACGTTTATAAACCAACCCGGACACCCCTCCGGGTTTTTTTTATAACCCCACTTTACAATGTTAATTACAATGTTAGTCCTGCCCGAAAAAGAAAAAAACACCTAACAAATTAATGCTAAGTGCTTGATTTTCAGGTGGGCCCACCTGGAATCGAACCAGGCACCTACTGATTATGAGTCAGTTCAATCCAACCCTGAGCACTTATGTTTGACATTGCAAATATAGCCTAATTCTCTATATTTGCACATATTTAAATACTCGCAAAAATGAATTACTATGAATTCCGCTGAGTGTTTTGTGTTTTACACTGTCAAAAATACTGTCAAATTATGGCAACTGTTGGGATCTATTTTGATGCTCGAATGTCGAAAGAAGGTGAAAGTTATGTGAAGTATGCAGTTTACCATGATGGCAGGCAGAAATACTTTTCGGCAGGGAAAACTATATCCGAGGACTCCGTTAAGTTTCTGAAAAAATACAAAGCAGGTCTGACCGGCGGTGTTCGCGATAAAGAACAGCGAAATCTATGGAACATGGTCTTTGGAGATACATTCATCAATGAAGCTGGCAATCAACAGAAATCACTTTTACCAGTCGCCCGGGAAGTCATTGCAAGACTTGGAATCGGTTTCACTTTTGAGAAATTCAAAAAAGGACTTTTGCAAAAAGATCCGGTTGTTGAAAAAACTGAGACAAATGACTTGATAGCAGATCTGAAAAGCAAAGCAGATGACTTAAAGAAAAAAGACAAGCTCAGTGATGAGAATCTCAACCGGTCCACTGCACAATCTTTGGTCAGGTTTACCGGCTCAGAGTCTTTACCATACCAGGATGTAACCAAGGACTTTTTAAACCGGTATGAATCCTGGATGCTCAAAAAAGGTAAGCTACACCAGGGGAAAGGAAAAAACAAGAAAGATGACGGACCGGCCAGTATTACCACGGTTGGAATTTATATGAGATACATTCGGGAACTGTTCAATTCAAAAATAGAATCAGGGTCCTTGCCAGGATTGATTTATCCTTTCGGGAATCGTGGCTACACTGTACCCGCTTCCAAGAATATCAAAAAATCATTAACCATTGAGCAGATCGGCCAGATCATTAGCTATCAGCCAGAACCAAAAAGCGATGAGCACAAATCGCGTGATTTTTGGCTTTTCTCCTACCTTTCCAATGGCCTGAACATCGCTGACATTCTGGAACTGAAAAAAGATAAGATCGATCGAAAAAACCAAACGATTGAATTCGTCCGAACCAAGACCAAAGAAACCGGAAAGGCCGAGATTAAACGAATCCAGATCGATCTTAACCCCATCACCCTAAAAATCATTGAAATCTTTGGCTGTAAGGATCCGAAGAAAAAATACATCTTCGATTACTACACTGAAAAGATGGAAGCTGTCAGAAAACGAGAGGTAAAGTCTCAGCTCATCAAGCTGATTAATAGAAACATGGCCATCATCGCCGAAAAGCTTGAAATCAACATGGATGTTACAACCTACTCGGCCAGGCACTCATTTGCTACAATCCTGCTCCGTTCCGAAGCTCCACTTGCTTTCATTTCTCAAAAGCTTGGACATGCCAGTATCACAACAACCCAGAACTATCTGGGCAGCTTTGAAGATGATAAGGTTAAAAAGTACCTCAGTGCGCTGATTCCTGGTAATTCAGAACCTAACGATCATTGATAGACTTCACGATTCCATAAAGCTCATAGACTTCATCAAGATGAAGCTCAAACTCAGGATACACTATCTTATCCTCATTATAAGAAACGCAGGTAATGATACCTGCGTCAACGTCGTGTTTTGAAATGTGCTTTACTACAATACCGCCCGAGTGGACAATGACCCATTCGAGGCGCTCTTGAAGATGTAATCTACTTTTCCATAACACACGTTCAAGGCTCCGACCGACTACCACATCACCATCATAGATGGCTCGCTTCGTTCGGCCCTCCATGCTTTCCCCTTTTACACGGAAAGCGCGGTAGATTCCGCGGTGTACTTCTTTCACAAATATTTCAATTTCAGGAAGGTTTTCTATGTATTCGGTGTCATTATAGCCGGTCAGGTAACCCGCAAAGGCTCTTGGTTCAACCAGCTTAACATTCAATCTGTAATTGCCTGGGGAAATAATAGCGTGTTTATTGCCGGACTTGGTTGTAAGGTCTTCGTATTCTTCTTCTGAATTATATATTTCGGTCGCGTTGGATTCTTTGGATAGGTTTTGTTTGAGCATGTCGCCTTTGCCGTGCAGAAGCCATTCTTGATTTATGTCTGGATAGAAATCAGTAATCGTTCTAACAACATTCATACTGACAGACGGATATTTGTTTGTTCTGATGTCAATTTTGAATAATCGGTTTACTACCTGTTGACCCAATCCAACCTCTTGGGCGAACCGAGATACATTACCTTTTTTCTTCAATTCAATAACGTCCTTAACTCGCTTGTTAATGGGCGGCAATAAATCCATAGTAATATATATTTTTCTAACCGCTTGTAATTTATCAAACGGTTAGTATATTTGTGAGTGTTAATACAGTTGCAATATAGCATCTGCAATAGTTTTAACAAACGCATTATTACTAAACGGTCAAAAATAGATGGAAAAGATTCTCTCAGCCACTGAACAGTTTGTAAAAGATCGGGATGAAAAAATTATCACCCGATATACGGAGCTCAAAGAATTAGGGACTGCTAAAACCGCAGCCTATCGGAAAATAGCGTCAGAGATGTATCCCCCCATTCACGAGGCTACAATTTCAAGGATACTATCCAAAGCAGGTTTGAACCTGGAAAAAACAAAGACTGGCCGGCCACGGATTATGGAACCGGCTGTTTAGTTATCACCTACAAAGAAAGTTTTAAATCATACCTCAATGAGCACCAGTCAAAAAATTTGACCTGGGTTATTCCGTACACTTTAAAAAAAACAATGTCATGGACAATGTAAAAATTCAAATCAAGATCAACGACAAAGAATTTGTCATCATGGAAAATGAAGTCCTCCAAGTGGACATGAGTGAACTAATGGATAAAATCACTCCACTGTATCGGCTTGTTGAACTTCTAACGGCAATGGCTGAGAAGCAAGCTCGACTTCGATGATGTGATTAAGCAAATCACGAAGCTCCACTAGCTCCTTGTCGGTTAATTGATACTGCTTGAAGTCGGTGGGGTCTGTGTTTGATCTAATCTCAAAGTTGCGCAAAAATTTACGGTCTGTTGAAGTTATGACAAGCTGCGCTCCTCTTTGAAAACCCGCATCATTCTGGAATAAGTATTTCATTTTCTCTAAAATTTTAAGGTTGTGAATTATTGTGATTTCACCAGTAAAGGCAACTTAATCAACCAAATACTTTAATGAGCACCTACCAAAACTTTTTGGAAGCGAAGATTCGTATTGCCGAAAAAACAGGGTTTGACCATATCCGATTTTAGTTATGCCAGTTAGCAACGTAACGTTTGAAAACAATATGGATTTCATGTCCAGATACGATGATGGGTATTTTGAATTAGCGATAGTGGACCCCAACTATGGTTTGGGAGATAAGTTGAAAAGCGGGGGAAAGGCTAACTTGAAATTTTCGACGCAGTATAAGGAATCTGGATGGATTGATGAAGTTCCGGAGCAAGGATATTTTGATGAGTTATTCAGAGTAAGTAAAAATCAAATCATCTGGGGAGGTAACTACTTTAACCTTCCCGTATATAGATGTCCGATCGTTTGGGACAAACAACAGCCCTGGGAGAATTATTCAGCATTTGAAATGGCTTGGAGTAGTTTCGATATGCCTGCAAAAATTTTCAGATTCAGGCAGGCTGGTTTTTGTGGAGAAGATAAGATACATCCTACCCAGAAACCAGTCAAGCTTTACAAATGGATCCTAAAAAACTTTGCCCAGCAAGGCGACAAGATTTTGGATACTGGAGTGGGCAGTCAATCGAGCAGAATAGCTTCTTGGGATTTGGGATTTGATTATTACGGTTGTGACAATAACACTAAGTTCTATCAAGATGGATGTGACCGATTTAATGCTCATATAAAACAACTTACCCTTTTTTAAAAATCCTATGACAGGATATGATTACTCACGGCAATGGTTCAATTTCGCCTTTGAAAATCAGGACAAAGTGTCTACAAAACATGGAATTCTGTATTTCTGGATAATTGAATTAAACAACCGTCTTGGCTGGGTTGAAAACTTTAAGGTTCCTTTTGATACGGCAGGGGCGGCTATTGGTATTAACCGCGCTCAAACTGTCAGAGAGACTTTATACGACTTGGCATCATGGGGTTTTGTGCGAATTGTTATCAAAGGAGCAAATCAGAATGTCTCCATTGTGGTATCCCTCAAAGGCTGCGAAGTGAGCACTGGACATTCACTAGAAAACTCCGTTCGCTTAAACGAAAATCGTTCGAGCGATGTACTAGCAACCGTTCAAGCGGTGTTCGAGCAGCCGTTTGAGCAAAGTCCTAGCAGCCGTTTAAGCACTGTCCCTATAGATAAACAAGAAAACAAAGAAACTTTTAAACAAACAAACCTTAAAACAGATGACGCTAATCGCGTCGATGATTTTGAAGAAATCCCTTTCGAAGAAAAAAAAGAAACCCCTTCAAAAGTTGCGTCAAAAGTTTCCCCTACCGTTCACGCAAAAATGAAAGAGATAATCCTTGGATTGAACGAGGGTTACTACTGGACTGCCAAGGATGGGAAGGCGCTGAAAGGTATAATCACCAAAATTTCATTCAGGTTACGCACTAAAAACAAGGCAGACCCGACAGACGAGCAGATTGTGAGCTCTTTCAGTTGGATGATGAGAGCCCTGCCAGAATGGTATCAAAACAAATGGGATACCTGCACCATTGAATCAAAGTTTGAATCGATTGTAAAGCAAATCATTGAGGATCGCACAAATGGAAAATCAAATCACAACAACCAACCAGGGCCAAGCGGTATTAGTCCACGGCTCGAAAGTGCCTGGGAACTTCTTAATCAATCTCGTAAAGAACGCCCGACCTGAAACCGTTCAGATTGACATTGTTCGTGCTCAATCAGGTTTGACTATTCAAAGCGCAATGGCCCAGGAACATCAAATCAGTTTTCTTAAAAAAGCCAATCCGGATGTACTTGAACATGTTATTTCATTATTGATTGATACACTGGCGGTTCAGTTCAACGTGAAGGATAATTTCTCTGGAATCCAGATCGTAGACTGCACATTGACCATCATTGAAAAATACTGGTATCTACGGCCAGAAGAGATCATGTTTGTTTTCAAGCAAGGGAAACTTGGTTTTTATGGACCCGTTTACAACAAGCTCGACACCCACACCATTTTAAGTTGGATTCATAAATACGACACAGAGGAACGGATCCGTCAGGTTGAGATACAACGCGATTCATTCAAAAATGCAGAAGGTGAACCTCAGATTGATATCATGAAAGCATATCTGTCTGAGCAAAAAGCCCTTCAAGAAAATAACGGTGTGCCTACACTTGTGATTGAATCCAGGGCTAAGAAAGAACAACAATTAGCAGAACGACGCGGCCAAATGGAATATGAGCAATTCCAAGAGGAATACTTCAAAAACCGCTCAGCATCCACCGAAAAAATAAAAGAATCAAGCAACCAATAATCAACCCCCAATATGTCCAGATACGGCGAAACAACCGGCCCCGTGCCAAATCCAAGTCAGTTTTATTTAGAATGGAATTCTGAACTGAATTCATTTTCCTATTGGAAAAAAGAAGAAGGTGAAGATGGAAAGAGAATTGCATATCCGTTACCGTTTCGGTTTGCGGCTTTGAAGTTCATGTCTTCAATTATTGGCTATGACGAAAACCGCCGTCAAGGGATCTACTCAAACGAGGTGGCCGATACACGAACAGAACCTTTCCGGGTATTGTACCGCGATGGAACGCCACTGGCTCAGGGTTTCTACTCCCAGATCAAAGAGCAAGTCAATAATGCGGGGGGGCGCTTCACAAAATCGATCTATGCAGTTACTCCAAAAGGTGCAATCGTAAATGTCAAAATCAAAGGTGGCCAAATGATCAACTTCGGCGCCATTGAAAAGCTCGGACTTCGGTATGAAGAAGAATGGATCGTTGTCGAAACGTTTGAATCAAAGGTTGATAAAGATGGCAAACCGTATTCCTTGCCAATTTTTCAACTGAAAGGATCCTTCACACAGCAGGATATTGATCTTACTGATCAGGCGATTGATATTGTGAAGCATTATTTCAATAGCAAAGCGCCGGTTCATCTTACCCAGGTTCCTGCCTCTTCCGCTTCTCAAAAGTCGATGGTTACTATGCCGACAACCAACGGCCTGGCTGATTATGAAATGATTTCAGACGACGACTTGCCATTTTAGACATGGACCCAAACACTCACTCAGCAATCATCCCGCTTTCGGATGGGATGATTGCATTCGTTGACGGAATTCCGGATGAATGTGATCATAATTGGAACGGTGACGTAATTCTTTGGTCCGCCTCCGGGAAAACAATTTACTGGCACACGTATCGACAGTGGGCACATTTACCAAGTCGCGAAAGACATCGATTGATCTGTGATTATCACGATGAAATTGAGGATCCGGTTACAGGCAGTTGTGTTTCCTGCTCGAAATGTAAAAAAGGGTTTTCACCTCCAATGTTCTGAATTATGCCAATCGAATATAAAAGCTACGGATGTCAGTACAAATGCGGATACCGTCACAACACGAATAAGCGTAGGATTGAAAGACACGAATCAGAGTGCTGGAAAAATGTGGAAAACCAGACCTGCGAGACTTGTGATTTCAACACATCTCAGTATGAGTACCGCGAACATCAAGACAACACAATTGTGCGTCGATTTGCAAGAAGCTGCGATCATGAGCATGGACAGGATTTGATTGATAGAAATTATGATCAGCTAAAATTAAACCCGCCCCTTGATTGGGTGAAACCTGTTGTCCACTGCCCATTTCATAGCTCAATTTCGGACGAAGAAAGACAATTGCAAGAAAATTTCTGGGATTCAAACGATTAACCATGACACAAACCCCACCACTAAAACCAGAAGTCTTCAAAGGGCTTCTGGTAACATATACCACAATCATCATGCTCAATGCAATGGGTGATCTCAAAGGTACCGTGCTGTATTCTGCTAAACTTGAAAAAGCACTGGACGAACACAGCAGACTGAAACAACGCCGGATCTTCCGTGGTGATGGGTCAGAAGATCAGGCGGTAAACGGTGCAGTGATGGTTGAAAAAATTATTTACGCGGTAACGGCCATTGCTCAGCAGCCAGATCATGTTCAGGCGAATTTTGACCGGGACTTGGAAACGCTTATGATCCGGTATGGTGTGAATATGATTGAAATGGAGAAAATATAAAGTAAACCCAAAATGTCAAATGTGGATCTTACCCAACAATCACCCGTTAGCCTCGCAGTTTGCCCCGGATTACTCGGCATCGAGCGAGGACTTAAAAGAGTATTTCCAAGGCTCAGAACCGCCGCTTATGTGGAAATCGAAACCTTCATCGTGGAAAACCTTTTGTCAGCAATGGAAGCGGGTTTGGTGGATGCGGCACCTGTGTGGACGAATCTTAAAACCTTCAACCCGGATCCGTTTCGAGGCCTCATTGACATCTTATCTGGTGGATACCCATGCCAGCCGTTTAGTCTTGCCGGAAACAGGGGGGGGGCTGACGACCCAAGACACCTTTGGCCGTATCTATACACAATTACAGAGACAATTAAACCTCTTTGCTGTTTCTTCGAAAATGTCGCCGGGCACCTATCAATGGGATATGACCAAGTTTACAGAGACCTTCGAAATTTGGGTTACAGAGTTGAGAGCGGAATCTACACTGCGTCAGAAGTTGGCGCGCCACACCAGAGAGAACGACTTTTCATTCTTGCCATCTTGGGGGACACCGGACGCGAATTTATGGAAAGGAGCGGTTTCAGAAGCGGGATTGATACGCAAGGATGGAGTAAGCAGAATGGACAGATTGACAAATCAAGTAGTTCACGCTCCTTGGGGAACTCCCAGAGTTTCAACCAACGGAATGAACGGGACGAATCCAGAGGATCCGAAAGGAAGAATAGAAGATCAGGTTCTGAGCTGGCCGACACCCGTAACATCGGATGCGATAGGTGGAATTCCGATAATGACACAAGAGAAGTCGGGACGGTGGACGCAAAGAAGAAAGACCGGACAAATATTCACCGCGAAATTGAAGGATGTAGTAACAAACTGGCCGACTCCTGTAACGATGGACAAAATGGGCCCCAAGACGGACAAAGCACTGATCAGGGAAAAGGAACAGATCAGACCAGGCCGGACGAGCTTCTCAAATCTTCGGGATTCGGTAGTACAAGGCACAATGACAGATTTCCAGCCGGACAAGGAGAATTCCAGCACGATTGGGAAGAACCGCGCACGATTGAATCCAGCATGGTCTATACAATTGATGGGTACAACTTTACAGAAGATCTTCACCGTGCCATTGGCAATTCAGTTGTTGAACAAACAGCCGAAATAGCTTTCAGGGATTTATTGAAAAAGCACTTTCCGAATCTCTAACCATGCCCAAAACCTGCACACACCCACCATGCACCCGTAACGTTTGGGGTAAAGGTTATTGTGATCGGCACCAATGGATGCGTGCCGACAAAAAGCCGAAAGCAAAACCCGAGCCGGTAAAAATCAAGATCGTTTTTAAAAGCTTCAGGTCGACGGTGAAGAAACGAAAAAGGATCAGACCCCGAACGCCTGAGCGGGAAGCTCAATATTTGGTATATAGAATCCTGAGAGAAGAGTTCTTTTTGAAGTCTGAAAATCAAATGTGTGCGGTTTATCCTTACCTGAGAGCTTGCGACGTGCACCACATGAAAGGAAAGCTCGGTGAAATGCTCAATGATGTCCGGTGGTGGTTACCTGTGAGCCGCGAAGGGCATGACTGGATTGATCTACATCCGAAACTTGCCAAAGAAAGAGGGTTTTCAGGAGATAGATTAAGTATGACTGATGAATTAAATGAGAATGTATGAAAATTGGCTTACAGACGAATCTTTTCAATGCGGCACCCAAACAGCCGTTAATGTTAGCCTATGGCCTTGGTGTAGATAGTACCTCGGTTTTGGTGGAGCTAAAAAAACGCGGGATTCGACCTGACGCTATTTTATTCGCTGATGTGGGATCCGAAAAACAAGAAACCTACGATTATTTGCCAGTCATAAATAATTGGCTTAAATCTGTTGGATTTCCCCAGGTGATTGTTGTCAAGTATGTTCCGAAGGATTTCAAAAATTGGCCTCCCTATTATTCACTTGGCGAGAACTGTCTAACTAATGGCACGTTACCATCACTAGCATTTGGATTCAAAAGCTGCTCTCTGAAATGGAAAGTTACACCACAAAATCAATGGACTGATAAATGGGGCCCTGCAAGAGATTATTGGTCAATCGGTGGCAAAGTCAAAAAAATTATTGGATATGACGCAAGCGCAAAAGATCGAAAACGATATGCTCAGGCCGTTGGTGTGGAAGATCCAAAATACGATTATTGGTATCCGCTGATTGACTGGAATATGGATCGTGATGCATGCAAAGCTTCGATATTAGCAGAAGGTTTGCCGGTCCCTCCAAAATCAGCTTGTTTCTTTTGTCCATCCACCCAACCGGAAGAGCTTTTTACACACAAAAAGGAATACCTCCGTTACATAGTTGCAATGGAGGCCAGAGCATCGCCAAGATTGACACACATTGAGGGTCTGTGGAGAAATGGGGTCAAAGGAACAAGAGGTGGAAGTAAGAGGCCTGGAAAAATGACCGACTTTATTATTAGCGAAGGCCTGCTTCCAGAAGAAGAAGTAATAAGCATTCAAATCAACATGCCAGCTGATATAATTCGAAACCAAGAATTGTTTGCAGCGGGTGGAGAAATACCAGAATGGCATGACTTCCTTGAAATGTATACACCAGAAGATGCACTTGACGAATCCGGTATTTGTGGATCCTGCATAATGGTTTCAAAACAAACACTCTCGAAATGACCGACTTCCCAAAATACACACCAAATCAACCGGTCCTATGGGTATACACCCCCACAAGATCCGGTGATGATTATGTTTTTAAAGCTACTGTCAGGCAAGTACTGCCAGGTGATAAAGGTTATCTGATCGATACTGAGAACCAGAAAGGGGTCAAGGTTCGGGAGAGGGATTTGAGGCCGGAATTTGTTCACGATACACTTATTAAACAGTTTCCGGATTAGGCAAAAAAATAAGCCCCCAAAGTATGAGAGGCTTAAAACTTTATTTAATTATATGGCTCATTTACAATTGCAATTCCTGCCAACTGTGCGTTAAATATTCCCTAGACTCCATTTTAAGCACTCTGTTGTACCACAAAAATGCTTCTTGTCTCGTAATGTGATATATTTTAATTGTAGCCAATGCAGAAGCAAAAAAAGTCAAAAGAGATAGATTAACAACTATCACTATATAAACTGGCGTATTGTAAAAAATACTCCAATTTAGATTGTCCACTAATTTTCTTTGCAATACACCTATGTCGGGATTAGATGATTTGATCATAAACGCACTCTTCTCAATTTCATAAGATCTAATAATCATCCTTTTATAAAGACCCAAAAACATCTTAATGTGTAATCCAGATGGCCTTCTGCAAGAATGAAGATCGTACGCCATGTCATTCCACTCGATAATTTGTTTGACAATCTTGTAATCGTCTACACTGATATCATGTGATTTTTTAAGAAAATCCATAGTTTCTCTTTGGAATTCAGAAAATCTTAACCTCGAAACAGTGCTTTTTTGAACTGACCTGAGCCAATGCGCGAAAAAGACAGATATAGCCGAAAACGCGAAAACAGACAAAGTGAATAGCATGATTTGAGAATTTAAGGTTGAAGAGGTTGATTGTTATTTCCAAGGTCTAGCCGCCTATCCATTATTACTATGAATTTATCCCGGTAATCCTTGTTTTCGTCCGAAAGAGACTTTATTTGTTTATCCTTGCCGTCAATTATGTGTTTCACTAAAAAATAAATTAGAAGCAATGCTCCACTCAACAAGGCACCCGCTAAACCTAATTTACTTTCAAGAACTCCGAAAATATCCTTAAACCATAACGCAATTTGTGTCATTTTCTTTTAATTCTTTGTAGAAGGGTGGTTTTATTTTACTATATAAGGATAATATTACGAGAAGTGGCGCTAGAAGAACTCCTACTCCCTATTCCTTGAATATCATGGTTTACCATGATATAGTAAATCCATTTCATTTACTCAAAAACTCCAATACCGACTTTTCCAGGTTTCCGGTGGAGAAACCTTTTAAGGGGGTGTTTAGTCGGGTAAGTTGAAATCTGCTTTCAGATTCTCATATTTTGCATATCGTTCGGCATCGATCTTTGCACCTTTCATCCCTTTTAATACTACCACTCTAATCAAAAATTTAGACCCCGTTGGAATGGTTGTATCGTTTCTAAATGAAACAAAGAATTCGCAATAAGTAAACCAAGTTGCAAGTTTAAAAAATCCGGTTTTCCCTTGCGTGTAGGCGAAAGAATTAAAAGGCATGGCTGTATAAAATCCCTCATTATTGCTGATATAGGCCATTACAACATCGTAAGGATTAATCGCAGTAGGAAAATCATAAGTAGCGAACGTTGATAAATCAACAACAGTATCGTAGATTTTTGGTTGATCTGCGCCGGTTCCCGCTTTCCCGGTTTCTCCCTTCGCGCCAGTTTGACCAATTGCGCCAGTATCGCCCTTATCTCCCTTAGGGCCAACAGCGCCATCTTTCCTGGAACATGACAAAATGAAAAGTAAGGCAACGAAGTAGAAGACGTTTTTCATGATAGAAGATTGGTTGAGTAATGCGCCAATTATACAAAACATTTTATCTATTTCCTAAAAATTTCTACTTAACGGCTAGAATACAATCCGTTTGAAAATAATTACAAACAAAATATACAAACCGCTTGTAATTAATAAATCTGTTAGTATATTTGCATATGTTAAAACTAGCACAATAACACGACCAAGATAGCTGCACCGCCCGAATGCAGAAGCCGGTTGAGAAAAACGATCAAAGCAATGGAAAACCCCTTTGAAACCATCCTGAAAGAGCTTAGCAACCTACGGTATGCTATTGAAAGACAGCAACCAGAGCAAAAACACGTACCTGGTGTGAACCTTGACCAATACATTTCTCTTAAAAACGTCTGCGAAATGTACGGGATTTCAAGCCAAACCTTGTGCGCTCACAAAGCTGAGATTGATTATGTGAAACGGTTCGGTCAGATCTACTTCCTGAAAGAATCATTAGCTGAATACATGGAAAACGGAAGGCCGGTAATTAAGGCTCTTTTTAAAAGTACCCGCAAACGTGTAGCATAACAACTACGCATACGATTACAATTCTAAACCCAATCAAGATGACAAAGCCCTTAAAATCCACCCAACAGGAAATTTCTTTGGCTGATTACACTCAGCAAATCTTTGAGCAAATGCCAGAAGTCGCTGGCAATGAAAAAGATTACAAAGTATCCGGCAACATGATCACGATCATATTCGGATCAGAATACGGCGATTTTAAACTATCAATCCTGGTAACAAAAGAAGACACTTCCGAATCAATCCATCAGCGTTTTGTGCAGCTTTTGACCGACCACATCAACGATCAGCAAGATTTCGATCAGTGGGCAAACGATAACTACGAACACGCTTCACACACACAAGGATACGCTTTTGATTCTCTTACTCTTTAAAACTCAACGTCATGCCAACTTTAAGCACATTCACAAAAAAAGTAGAAAAGCAAACAGTAATGTATTCCATGAAAAACCCGGACGAAACCGGTTTGAACTGGACTTACTGGCCGGAAAGTAATCACGTTGTGATGGGCTCTTCCTGGAATCAGATTGAAGGAGAAGAGATCAGGCCACTGGAATTTTTTGAGGCTTACGACAAAGCTATTTCTCTGATAAGTCTTCATGTTTCTCTTGCTCGTATCTGGTAATCTTTAATTCTCTTTTCAATTATGCAATCAGTATTAGAGCCTTCATTTTTTGATCAGATAGCCGATTTGGAAGAATCTGCGCAACCTGAATTTTTTGGATCGTTTTCAGCCGGCGTGCAGGTGAAATTCGAAAATGAAAATGTAGTCAACGAAGTTTTTGATTGTCTTAACGAATTGAGAGACTATCAATTAGGAATCAGTAAATCATTTGACTTGAAATCCATTCAGTCAGCTATTGCAGCCTTGCAGATTATTGAAAGGCGCGCGGAAGAAGTTTAATTCTCTTAATCTTAATCACATATTTATCATGTCCACAGAAACACTCGAACTTCCGGTTGAAACCGATAAGCTTTCACCGATTACCCAGGCAGAATCCGAAATTACACGGATCCGCACAAAAGCTGCTTCACTTACCATTGTTGATCACAACGACAAAAAAGGCTTTGAAGCTGTTTATCAAACCCGCCAGGAAGCTGCAAGACTTCGGGTTGATGTTGAAAAAACTCGTAAAGCGCTGGTTGAAGATTCCGTAAAATGGCAGAAGATTGTAAACAGCACTGCAAATCCTCTTGAATCTAATCTGAAAGAGATTGAATCTGGTTTGAAGGTTAAAGAAGATGCTTACCATGCTGAAAAACAACGGATCAAGGATGAAGCTGAACGGTTACGTAAAGCAAGAAACCTTAAACGTCTGGCGGTAATAACCTCTCTTGATCCAAAATTTAACGGTTCTGGCTATACTTTGGGCGAAGCTTTCATTTCTCAGGATGAAATTGAAAATCTTCCCGATGCTGATTTCCAAACCAAAGTCGAATTGTTTGAAGCTGAATATCAAATCATTCTTGATGCTCGGATTGAAGCTGAAAGACTGGCAAAAATTGAAGCTGACCGCTTGGAAGCTCAACGGAAAGAACAAGAAGCTGCTGCACTGGAACTGAAACGTCAACAGGATGAATTAGCCGCCGAAAGAAAGAAGATGGATGAAGAGAAAGCTGAGCTTGCTCGTGTTGAAGCTGCTAGGGTTGAAACTGAACGTCTGGCTGAAAAAGCAAAGCAGGATGCTATTGAAGCAGAAAAGCGAGAAGAAAAAAGGCTTGCTGATTTGGAAGCTGCGCGGGTTGAAGCTGCCGAAAAAGCACGGGTTGAAACCGAAGCAAAGGCAAAACGTGAAGCAGAAGAAAAGCTTGAAAATGAACGCATTGCCAAGGAAAAAGAAGCCAGAAAACTAGCTCGTCGCCCCGACATCACAAAATACTATGACATGGTTGCCCAGGTATTGAACATTGTCGATAGTGTCACTTTCAAAACAGAAGAAGGTATTGCCGCTCATGCTGATTTCAAGACTGGAATTGAATTGCTAGTTAAATCCAGTGTGCTGAAATCGGAATAAAGAAATAAATC
>Ga0123337_10000417_pt1 | contig 73065 bp, 68 predicted proteins | sample frozenSSSSmetaG_FD_89792 | JGI IMG/M metagenome (GOLD analysis project Ga0123337, IMG submission 89792) | Glacier valley bacterial and archeal communities from Borup Fiord, Nunavut, Canada, to study Microbial Dark Matter (Phase II) -... | ecosystem: Environmental > Aquatic > Freshwater > Ice >...
AAAGATTAATACGTACTTTCCGGAGGAAGACTTTTCTTAGGGTGAGATTTAAAAAGGCCAGCTAATCCCCTGATCTTATTAAGAAAACCCTTTCCATTTTCAGCAAGAAAATGTGAAGAATAATTCTTCATTACAAAAGGAACTGCCAGCCTTGTTATCCATCCGGCTTTGGCAAATACAAAATTCTTGAGAAAGATATCACTGGCGAATTTTAATCCCATGTTTAACAATGGATTTGTTTTATCACTATGGGCAAATTTGCCAATGACGCCGAAAGCGCTGTTTACGGGTTCCAGTTCTATTTTAACTTCATTCCAGTCTGCCACTACACGCTGACGCTGAATGATCAGCAGCGCCTGAAGCCGGTCCCTTTCAATAATGAGATCTTCGTATGTTTTAATGCCGGTAATCTTATTCATGTAGCTTATTGATAATTAGGTTCCGTATCATTGGGAATACAATTCTTTTTCTCAGAGAAACCAGGATGATTATGATCAAGAGATAAATACCCGCTACAAGCAGGTAACCAAGAGCGTTGCTATTGACTATTTCTCCCAGCCATATTCCAAGAGCTATGCCTGAAAATAGCAGCACGAATATTCCCAGAAAAAAAACTGCCAGTGATGACATTACTGATGCCACTATACCAGTTGCTTTATCTGTAATTTTTATGATTGAAAGTTTGTAGTAAGTCTGGATGTATTCAGTCACGCTTTCGCTCAGTAGACCGGCTTTGGATTTCAGCTCTTTCATTTATCTCAAATTAAAATTATGAAAATAGGCTTCCTGCCTGGTCTGCCTTTTTGGGGAAGAACAGGCAAAAAGCCTACTTATTTAGCTAAGGCTTTCTCTTACATTGTTATACCTGTCTTCAGCCTGTCCTTTGAAATCCTTGGCAGCCTTGGCAGCCTTATCCTTGATATTATTGAATTCAGTTTTACTTTCTGCAAAAAGATCTGCCAGCTGGCAAGCCCAGTCATTTGCTGCATCTTTAACTTTCTGGCGCGTATCTGTTCCTTTTTCAGGGGCAAGAAGTAATCCGATAACTGCTCCAGCAGCAGCAGCGCCTACTATTCCGAGGATAATTTTTGATGTCGATGTCATAATCTTGATTTTTAGTGATGAATCTACAGCTTACCTGTTTAAATATTATGCCGTACCTCATAAAGATACCGAAGGGAAATTTATCATCTTTATCTGATTTCCTGTGTATTATATTCCTCAGGAAAGCCGTTGTTACATTGGTAGGAAATTTTCTATATTTATACATTAATATGACGCAGAAGAAAAAAGTCCTGATTATTGACGATGAAGTTGACCTGTGTTTACTGTTGAAAACATATCTGAACCGCAGGAATTACGAGGTTTATTACTCCCATACACTTAAGGATGGGATGATCCAGTTCAGACGGGTCATTCCTGATATACTTTTCTTGGATAATAACCTACCTGATGGAACAGGGTGGGAAAAAGCGGCTGCCCTGCAGGAACAGCATCCCGGCCTTCAGGTTCACCTGATCAGCGCTTATCAGTCTGCTAACCCCGAAACAGTCACTTCCAGTTTTAAGGTTTGGGAGAAGCCACTTACCCTCAAAGACCTGGACAAGTACATGTGTGCTGCTTCCTGAGCTGCAAATACTCTGCGAACTGATAAGGAATTAACCAAAACACGCTATATTTACATTAGAAATTTTGTATGAAACCCTGCTTAACCTTTGCGGCCTGTTGTTGTTACTATCTAGTATTGCCAGAGGCATTGGTGGGAATTCCTCAATAAAAACAAACATTTTTAAATAGTTAAACTCCACTTAAAGTGGAGTTTTTTAGTTTAATATCATGATACCAGCAGTAAGCAGACCTTTGGAATCAGCGTTGGAAAAAAAAATTGTTGAAATAGGCAATCAGGTAGGTAATACTCCTCTGTATAAGTTTAGCAGAAACCTATATAATAAACCAGGAGTATTGATTTATGCTAAAAAAGAATGGTTACAGATTGGCGGAAGCGTTAAGGCCAGGGCTGCATATTCCATCATTCACAGTGCTATCAGAACAGGAAAGCTAAATGAGCAGACCATTCTTCTCGATGCAACAAGTGGTAACACCGGAATTGCTTATGCGTCCATTGCAAAAGAGGCAGGAATAAAAGTTGCGCTATGCCTTCCGGAAAATGCTTCTTTTGAAAGAAAGGAAATTTTGAGATCCCTCGGGGTAGACATTGTATACACTTCCAGGTTTGATGGCACGGACGGGTCGCAGCTTAAAGCGCTGGAAATGGCCAGGGATCACCCTGGAAAGTATTTTTATGCAGACCAGTATAAGAACGAAAACAACTGGAAAGCGCATTATTACGGTACTGCCCTGGAGATATTCAGTGAGGTGCCGGAGATCACGCATTTCGTAGCGGGTATGGGCACAACAGGAACATTAGTTGGAACGGGCAGAAGATTAAAAGAATTAAATCCTTCCATCAAAATAATAGCTCTTCAGCCAGACAGCGCATTACATGGCCTTGAAGGATGGAAGCACCTGGAGACAGCCACCATTCCTACTATTTATGATCCATCTGTTGCCGATGGGATAGTAGAAATTTCAACAGAGGAAGCGTATGAAATGCTGAAAAAGGTAAATGAAAAAGAAGGCCTGTTGCTTAGCCCTTCCTCAGCGGCTAATATTGCCGGTGCGATAAAAGTTGCGGAAACAATTAGGGAAGGAACAATTGTTACCATTCTCCCTGACAATGCAGATAAATATTCCGATGTAATTAAAAAATTAATAGAGAAATGATCTTAATAGAATCACCGGCAGCAATAGTAATGAATGAAGATGCGGTAAAAGCATATCCTGATGAATGCTGCGGATTTATGTATGGCAATGACGATACAACGGGCAGCCGGAGGGTAAGTATGGCTCTTCCAGTTAACAATTCGTCTGTGATAAACCGGAAACGGCGTTTCGAAATATCTCCCAAAGACTATATGAAAGCCGAAAAGTATGCGCTGGAAAATAATCTGCAGTTATTAGGAGTATACCATTCGCATCCTGATCACCCGGCAGAACCGTCGGAGCATGACCGTGTGGCCGCCCAGCCATTTTTTTCCTATATGATAATTTCAGTATTAAAGGGCAGAGTAAGCAACATGCGTTCGTGGGTATTGAATGACGAATCGCGTTTCGATGAAGAAGAATTAAATTAATCCTCAGTTATAAATAAATAAACATGGCAACGATAGTTATTCCTACACCGTTAAGAAAGTTTACCAACAATACAGCGAAGCTCCAGATAAAAAGCGGAACCATTTCGGAAAGCATTACAGAGCTGACCAATAATTTTCCGGAACTGAAAAGGCATCTGCTTGATGACAAGGGACAGATCAGAAGTTTTGTAAATATTTTTGTAGGCGACGATGATATCCGCGACCTGCAACAGGAACAGACGATTATTAAAGATGATACAATTGTTAGTATTGTTCCTGCTATAGCGGGAGGCATTAATTAAAATATGATCATGAACAGCGATAACGTTTTTACAAGAGAAGAACTTGCGAGATACAACAGGCATATTATTATTCCGGGATTCGGAATGGAAGCGCAACTTAAATTAAAGGCCGCAAAGGTATTGGTGATAGGTTCCGGGGGTCTGGGTAGTCCTGTACTGCTTTACCTGGCAGCAGCGGGAGTGGGCACACTGGGTATTGTGGATTTTGATGTGGTGGACGACAGCAACCTGCAGCGTCAGGTATTGTTCGGCGTAGAATCAGTGGGTCAGCCCAAAGTAGAAGCAGCTAAAAAGCGCCTGGAATCATTGAACCCTCATTTGAATATTAATATATACAACACGCATCTGAATTCCTCAAATGCTTTGGATATTATTAGGGACTATGATGTGGTGGCCGACGGCACCGATAATTTTCCTACAAGATATTTAGTAAACGATGCCTGTTTACTGCTTGACAAACCAAACGTTTATGCCTCTATATTCCAGTTTGACGGGCAGGTGTCTGTATTTAATTATGTGAATAAAAATGGCGTGCGTGGTCCTAATTACCGTGATTTGTACCCGACTCCCCCACCTCCGGGACTGGTGCCGAGTTGTGCAGAAGGCGGAGTGCTGGGTGTATTACCAGGTATTGTAGGAAGCTTGCAGGCATCAGAGGTAATCAAAGTCATTACCGGCGTCGGTGAAACATTATCTGGCAGGTTCTTTACTTTTGACGCACTGGAATTTGAAACAAGAACTTTTAAAATAAAGAAGCGCCACGACAACCCTGTAAGTGGGAAAAATCCTTCCATTACCGCGCTCATCGATTACGAACAGTTTTGCGGCATGAAGGCAGTGGAAGAAAAACCTTTGCGGGAAATTACGCCACGGGAATTATCCGACTGGCAGGTTCGTGGTGAACAATTCCAGCTGATAGACGTCAGGGAACCACACGAATACCAGATCGCCAATATTGGTGGTGAGCTTATCCCGTTGTCAACGATTGGGGCAAATGCCGATCGTATATCGCGGGATAAAAAGGTGGTAGTGCATTGCAAGATGGGCAGCCGCTCTGCAAAAGCGATACGTGAGCTGGAGGAAAAATATGGCTTTACTAATTTGTATAATCTTAAAGGTGGTATATTGTCCTATATAGACGAGGTTAATCCTGAACTGACTAAATATTAAGGGATCAGATTAAGTTTAAGAAAGGAACAATGGGTTTGCTGACAGCCATGTTTTTCTTTTTTATTCCCGGGCTTACATTGCTGGTGTATAAGGGATCTACTATCAGAGCGAAGATTTTATTTAACTGTAAACCGCTCGCTGGTAAAATCATGACTGCCAGAAATCGAAATGGAAGCAACCCTGCGCTTGTTCTTACCAGCAGGACAGATGCAAATGGTATTTGTTCATTTCAACTGATAAGGACAGGTGACTGGTTTATTCATGGCACGTATATGACGCCTTCACCTGATAAGAAAGAAGCTGACTGGGAATCGTTCTGGACCTCTTACAGTTTTGGAATCGAGTAAGTGGCAACTGGATTGCATATAGCACTTCAACAATATGGGTAATCAGCAAATCGCCATCAGGGCCACTTATTTCAGCATCGCGGGAAATACTGCGCTGGCACTTATAAAAGGGCTGGCAGGTTTTTTTGGAAATTCTTATGCACTGGTCGCTGATGCGATCGAATCTACCACGGATATCCTGTCTTCTGCACTGGTTTTATTCGGGATTAAATACTCCAATAAACCTGCGGATAAGAACCATCCATATGGTCACGGAAGAGCCGAACCGTTGGTGACCTTTGTAGTAGCGGGTTTTTTAATCATCTCCGCTACCATTATTGCCTATGAGAGCATCCAGAATATCGGTAAGCCGCATGAACTTCCTAAATCCTGGACCCTGCTCGTACTGGGGGCGATCATTATCTGGAAAGAGATTTCTTTCCGCCTGGTGTTAAGAAGAAGTATACAAACCAACAGTTCGTCCCTCAAAGCGGATGCCTGGCACCACCGAAGTGATGCCATAACTTCTGTTGCCGCTTTTATCGGGATCTCCATTGCATTGATTATGGGTAAAGGGTATGAGACCGCTGATGATTGGGCGGCACTGTTTGCTTCCGGGTTTATATTATACAACAGTTACAAGATATTTATTCCGGCATTGAGCGAAATCATGGATGAGAATATATATGAGAAATTGATTCTGGAAATCAGGGAAGTTGCGCTAACGGTTGAGGGAGTCAGCGGAACAGAAAAATGTTTCATCAGAAAGGCCGGGATGCAGTACCATGTGGATCTTCACGCTAATGTGGCACCGGGCATTACCGTTAAACGCGGGCATGACATCGCACATCAGCTAAAGGACACGCTGAGAACGAAAATCCCACAGTTGGGACATATATTGATTCACATTGAACCGGATGACAGCGGTGCTTATAATTACGAAGAGAAGAAAAGCCACCACGAAAGAGCATAAAAAATGCTTAAACACAGACTGAAAGGGGGTTTCAAACTTGATTTTGTGAATTTCCCGAAATACTTACTTTTGCACTCCTTAGTACAAAAAAAGCACTATGACTCCCTAGCTCAGTTGGTTAGAGCTACTGACTCTTAATCAGTAGGTCCTGGGTTCGAGCCCCAGGGGGGTCACTGATAATCAATGATTTATGAGGCCACCAGATTGGTGGCCTTTATTGTCTGCTAACAATTTGCCAGCAAAAGGTAGAATCAGCGGCGTAATTTGTTGAGAAACTCCATATCGTTGGTGTTTATCAGTTCGATAAAACGTGAAAAAGCTCAGGCAATCAAGCAGCAATTCGGCGTTAGCATTTCCTGTGCTTTATCGGGCACTTCCGTGGTTGCCTTCTGCAACGTTTGCAATTCTGCCGACAGTGTCCACAGGTAACAGAGAAACGTCCGGGTAGTTTTACTATTGATGCCGAGAACATGTTTGTATAATTTTACTAGGAGACCCGATTTGTGCAGAAAATCCATCCCATGACAAAACCTCTACCAGGCCCACTGAAACTGATCAGGATTTTTTTACTGCTTGCGCTGATCAGCGGCCTATGTCAGCACACTTTTTCACAATCCACCAAATTTGGAAACAGCTATATCAATCTTTCAAAAAAAACGACTGGTGGCACCGTTCAGAATGGTGATACTCTTGAAATCCGCACTTGTTATTATTTTCCTTCCGGTTATAACTCAAATGCCATTTATTTCGTCAGGTATGTGGACAATGTTCCCACCAAAACAATTTTTGCCAGTGACTCCCTGCGGCTGATAACCAATGAAGGCCTTACTTATAAAAGATGGACACCCGCTTCAGACACCGACCCCGGTACTTATGATCCGATTTCGGCTGCCGGCCGGTACAATGTTCGGATAAACATGGGAAGAAGCGCGACCAACCCAACCAGTAATTCAAAGAATATCGTTGGAGCGGCAACCGTTTTCACAGGCGGGGCATCCCAGGATAAGCCAAGGGTAGGTGGAGGTAATACCTTAATCACCACTTCGTTTAAAGTAAAAGTTACCGGCAATATCGGCGACACGGTTATCCTTGGCGCGGGTCAGCTATTATACAAACTGACCAATAGGAGCACCGCAGCGGATGTAGTGATGAAGGCGATCCAGTATCAAATACTGATCAGTAGTAATGATCCGATCTGTCCCAATGCCATAGGAAAGAATTTTGTTGGTGAAGCAGGTGGCAGTTTTGATAGCGGAAAAGTTCAGAACCGGGCCACCGGGCCTAGTTATCCGATTCTTAATTACACTTACCTTAACAATATCAGCAGCACCCAGTCTGTCGGAGATGGCACCTACGCTATTTTAAATAATCTAAGTCCCTGGGCCTCCACCAATCAAAATGCTGAAAAAAAGAATAATTGCGTTACCAGCACTGCCGGATCCCCTCCACCAATAGCTTCCTGTGCCAACAGGATGTTTACCGGGCACTGGGACATCATGGGCGACCATACAGGCTCCAACAATGCGACAGGCAATCCTCCTGTTGCGAATGGAACCAAGGGAGGGTATATGCTTATAGTAAATGCAGACTATGCAACCTCAGAGGCTTACCGTCAGGATATCTCCGGACTCTGTCCCAATACCACTTATGAATTTTCACTATGGGTAAAAAATATCTGTACGAATTGCGGTGTGGATTCGTCTGGCAACCAAACCTGGAACCCCGGTGTATTGCCCAACCTTTCTTTTTCCATAGATGACCTGGACAGGTACACGTCCGGGCCGGTAGATACTTTGGGCTGGGAAAAAAAGGGCTTCCTTTTCAAGACAGGCGCGTCACAATCTTCCATTACGATCTCGATCCGCAATAACGCATCGGGAGGAGGAGGAAATGACTGGGCCATTGACGACATCGCATTGGTGACCTGTAGTCCTAATCTCAACCTGGTTCCGAGCGGAAACCAGAATGTGTGCTCTAATAGCCAGGTAGATATTTCATCGACAGTAACGTCTTTTTTCAATAACTACACGTTTTACCGTTTCGAGAGAAGTGTGGACAACGGAGCAACGTGGACTGTGCCCGGAAGCGGCACCGGCACTCCTGCTAGCGTAAGCAACGGATATGAGTACACGGCGCAATTGGCGCCTTTCATAGCCGATAGCGCCCACAATATGAATCAGTACCGTTTTATCGTGGCTTCCTCGGTGGCCAACCTTAGCAATTCCGCATGTGCCTACACGGCCAGCACAAAAATATTTGTGACTACGAGCAACTGCGTTGTTCTGAACATGAACGATTCTTCTTCCCGGATCAGGCGGACGGCGAACAGGGATAACGAAACAAAAATCGAAAGGGTGATTAATCCTTTTAGTGATAAATTATCCTTTGATATCATTTCGGTTAAAAAAGGTCCTGTCCTGATCACGATTGTAGATAGTTATGGAAGTGTCGTCAGACGCGTCAGATCAAATGTATCCAGGGGATTCAACAGGTTTATCCTGCAGGGATGGGACCATGTAAGCAAGGGCACTTATTTCTTAAGGATAGACCTTGGCAATGAATCCTTCAACCGGATCCTTATCAAAATAAACTGACCGCAAACCGGAAACAGCTGTCATTTTTATACCAGACTCGACTAAAAAGCTATAGTTCTGGGAGATATTTGGATAATCAGAGTCAGCGCAACGCCTGTTTGTCGTCATAAAATAATGTTATCCCTGAGACTATCTTCGATCCTCCATTGATAAACTTGGATTTTCACTCTAAGATGAGCTTTATCTTGAGATGCCTTTTGTCGGCACGACCCATGAGCGGATGTCAAACGCATTCAGTGCTGAAATATATGTAACAGATGCCGATGCATGTTTATTAACCTGTCAGGGATTATGACCTATTTTTAAACAATTCTTAATTAAAATATTTATGGAAAAGATATTATTTCTTGTTGACCAGAAAGGTATCGATAAAAGTGCCCTTGATTTTGCCTGCTATCTTGCTGACATAACGCATTCAAAATTGAATGGCATATTCATGGATCCTGAGAACTTCAGACTCGGAATGGCGGAAAAAATTTTATACGAATCCGGTGAAAAACAAAGTGCTGCTCCGCTCTTTTCAGAACCTTTCCGGAATACCAGCCTGGCCGAACATAAACGGGCATTTGCTCTGGCTTGCTCGAGCAAAGGAATCAGATGCCTGGAGAATAAAGATTCTATATTCAGCGCGGCAGATATCGTCAAAGAGACGAGGTTTGCCGATTTACTGATAATAGGTGGTCAAACCAGCATTGGTACTTTAGCAGAAACGCCCCCTACGGCACTTGTAAAGGAAATATTGTCAAAATCTGAATGCGCTGTGATCATCGCGCCTCTTGATTTTACCGGTATAGAGGAAGTGATCTTTGCCTACGACGGTAGCGAGTCTTCAATGTATGCCATCAAGCAGTTCACCTACTTATTTCCACAATTTTCAGTTGAAAGAGTGATCTATCTCCAGGTTAATAATCAGGAAGGTGATGAGGTCGTTAGCCATGAAAAATTCAGTGCATTTTTGCAGATGCATTATTCCGCGGTAGGCTACCATGTTCTTCATGGCAAAGCTGGTGACGAATTATTTGCTTATCTTCTCACCAAGAAGAATATATTGGTCGTGATTGGCGCTTATGGAAGAAGTGCAGTGTCTACGGCATTACGGAAAAGCACGGCGGAGCTGTTGCTGAAAACCACTCCGCTGGCTGTATTTATCACCCATCACTAATCGGTTTTAGTTATATGATCAGTACTGCCGCAAATACATTACAGCGTCATGGAGAGCCCTTATGCCTGGATGGCCATGAATAAGATCACCACTGCAATGCACGGAATTTGTAACGTTTGCACACAATGCTCAATATATTCACGATGAATTTATCCTACCAATCCGCAGAAGCAGCCGTGTCGGCTATCCCATGCGGAAGCAATTTATTTATTCAAACAGCCGCGGCGGCGCCACAGCAATTGATTGCACAGCTTGTAGCCAGGGCGCATGAATTAAGAAACGTGTCCATTTACCAGATGCACACCGAAGGCGATGCCTCCTATGCTGATTACCCGGATGTATTCAACGTCAACTGTTTTTTTATCGGTGCAAACCTTCGCAAGGCCGTCCAACAAAAAAGGGCCGAATACATCCCGGTTTTTTTGAGTGAAATACCGGCGTTATTCAGGAAACGCATCATTCGTATCGATTATGCCCTGATACATGTTTCCCCGCCGGATGAACATGGTTATTGTTCCCTGGGAGTTTCCGTCGACATCGCACCGGCGGTACTCGAAAATGCTGAACATGTGATCGCTCAGGTAAATCCTAACATGCCAAGAACCTATGGCGACGCGATCATACATATTAACAAGATTGACAGCTTCGTTTTGGTAAATGAAGAGATCCCTGAAATCAGCTTTGAAAAAACTGATACCGTAACTCATGACATTGCCGTTCATGTGGCTTCTTTGATCGAAAATGGCGCTACGCTGCAGATGGGCATCGGCAGTATACCAAATGCAGTGCTGGAAATGCTTTCCACTCACCGGCAATTGGGAATACACACCGAGATGTTTTCAGATGGTATTATTGATTTAATTGAATCCGGGGTGATCACCGGGGAACTGAAGAAAAAAAGAAAAAACAAAGTCGTTTCCAGTTTCCTGCTTGGAACGAAGAAGTTGTATGATTATGTACATAACAACCCACTGATTGAAATGCTTGATATCAGTTATGTCAACGACGTGCAGATCATTCGGCAGAATCCAAAAGTAACGGCAATAAACAGTGCTATAGAAGTAGACAGTACGGGGCAGGTATGTGCAGATTCCATCGGATCAAAAATGTACTCAGGGGTAGGCGGGCAAATGGATTTCATCAGGGGGGCATCTTTGTCTGAAGGTGGTAAGCCCATTATCGCCATGCCGTCTGTGACTGCAAACGGAACAAGCAAGATCGTCTCGATGCTAAAGCCTGGAGCAGGGGTAGTCACTACGAGAGCCCATGTTCATTATGTCGTGACCGAATATGGTATTGCTTATCTCTACGGTAAAAACCTGAAAGAAAGAGCCAAAGCCCTGATAGAAATTACGCATCCGAATCACAGAGAGGGTCTGGAGCGGGAGAGGTATAACTTAATCAGAGATCCTCAAATAAGTTTTAATGGTTTATGATCATTTCATCAAATGATAAAACATCTTTGTGGATAGCCGGCTGAAGTGACCCATCAATAGTTGCGGGCATGTATACCACTAAAACCGGAAACGGCGTTGATATATTAGCGCAAGCGGTTTCTGGTCTTTGTGGCAAAGCGGAGCTGACACAACTGAAATATTTTTTCTCATGCAGTAGTTTTTGCAATACAAAATTGCCGCATCTGTTGAAATCATATTGAATAAGCTAGCGTTATTTGTTGTGTGCAATAAATAACGGGAATTGAAGTCCGTCCATCAGGATGTCTGCCATGCTTGGTCTGAACCAGCGGGAAACGACACCCCTGCGGTAAGCGCCTAATACCACCAGTACTTGTGCCGGCTGATTTTTAAGTTGATGAACGATTTCGGTTTCCGGGTTGCCTTTCAAAGAGGTATAGGTCGCCTTCGGAAAGTGACGCTTCATGAATTCTTTCATTAACTTTCCATCAGGCAGGTGAATCGAATATTTGGTGTTGTTTACAAATATCACTTCTGTAGGAAGATATTTCAGTGTTGACAACAGATAACTGAACGTGCGGATAGCATAGACAGAGGAAGGTTCTCCATCGTAAAGCAGCACCAGTTTTTCTATTGGTGCAAAATCCTTTGGCACGACAAGCACCGGGCACTGCACCTCACCCAAAAGGTCATGGATGAACCTGGTGGGTGTTTTTTCTTCAAAATGCATAAGGGTTTCCCGTGCATTGATGAGTAAAAGGTCGGCGTAAATACTCTCATGCAGCAACTCCTGGATAGCAATGCTCCGGTCGTGATGTATCGTACATTCAACTTCTGCAGCCTGACAGGCATTTTTAAATTCTTCAGCGGCCTGGCTCCTGAGATCCTTATCTTTTTCTTCCGCCTTCGACAATTTCTCTTCTGCAAACGCTTCGGCCCCTACTAATTCATACATCTTGTAACTGTGATAGGTGAAATCATCCAGGAAGACTCCAACGAGATGCGCATGACTCTGCTTAGCCAGGTGAATGGCATACTGTTGAGTGCTCAGCGAATATTTTAATCCGTCAATGGCGACAATAATTTTTTTCATAACCTTTCTTTAAGAGCACAAAGTATGTTTTTTATGCTTTTTAATAATTGATTTCAATCAAAGCTTTTGGTGACATTCGTCATTGTGCCGGAGAATGATGTTGCTTTTCTTTGCCTTAACAAAATAACTATGATAGGTACGCTTGGATCCTCGGAAATTGAAGAAGTGCTGCATCAGCAGGTGATGGGAAGAATAGCCTGTCATGCCGATGGTAAAAGCTACATTGTGCCTGTAAGCTATGCATATGATGGGGAGTACATTTATGTAAATACCAGGGAGGGCCTTAAGGTGCAAATGATGAGGAAAAATCCGGAGATTTGTTTCGAGACGGAAGTGATGGAAAATATGGCCAACTGGAAAAGTGTGGTCGCATGGGGCAGATATGAAGAGTTGATAACACCTGTTGAAAGACAAGTTGCATTGCATTCCTTATTGGAAAGAATATTGCCTTTTATTAGTAGTGAGACTACCCATTTGTCTCCTGACTGGCCTTTTCCGCCGAAAGATATCAGCGAGATCAAGGGTATTATTTTTCGCGTACACCTTGAGCATAAAACAGGACGATTTGAAGAAACATGTGGTCACTAAGATCATGAAATTTTCACGAACGGGATATTAATATTGCCAATGTCTTTTTGGTTTCCGCATCCTTACAATATCGCGCCTGCATTTTGCGGCGGGTAGCCTGATTCCCCGGTTACAGTTTATCCAGCGGCGTGCGCTTGTTAGCTTTAAGATTGCGGAAATGGGAAGGTGTCAGACCTGTTGTTTTTTTGAACTGCTGCGACAGGTGTTGCACGCTGCTGTAACCCAGCTGATCGGCAATATCGGATAAGGTGAGCTCGCCATACATTAATAATTCTTTGACTTTTTCAATGCGCTGGAGAATCACATATTTTTCTATGGTGATCTCTTCTATCGATGAGAACAATCCTGACAGGTAATTGTAATCCATATCGAGGCGCTCTTCCAGGATCGCGGACAATTTTTTATTGGAAATTTCTTCATCAGGCTGCTGAATCAGTTGAATGATCGTATTCTTTATTTTTTCTACGGTCATACTTTTTTTATCGTCCAATAACTCAAAACCCAGATGCTGCAGGTGGTGACGTAATGCATGCATCTGTTCGGCAGTTGGTACAGCAGCCAGCTCCACTTCGCCTAATTGAATATTTTTATACGGAAGCTGCAGCTCCCCCAACTCCTGCCTGACCGCCATGATACAACGGTCACAAACCATATTTTTAATGTAGATCAGCATAGGTGATTTATAGCGAAACCATCAAGGAATGCAATTGCTTGTCGTTTTCCCACACACAGAGTACGTGGTCATCGCCGACACCCTTTAATACAGGCAACTGACCACTGCCCAGCATTTTTTTCATACCGTCAGGCAGTAACAGCACAACCTGTTTATTTTCCACCCAGGCATAAACATTTTTACTGCCTGCGGTAGTCATCGTGCAACTGCGACCCTGACCAACCGCCCGCTCTGGCTTTCCGGGCTCACACGAATATATGGTTCCCTCCCTGTTCCACACGGTGAGAGGCTGACCCTTTTTATTCACCACAAGGCCGCCGCCATCCATAGGGCAACCATTGAGCGCCCAGCTATCGTTGCCCAGCTTTTGCGCTATTCCAAATGTGCGTCCCTTATCCGCAGATTCAATCAGGTACAAATCACGTTTTCCCCGTAACCAGTTCCGGAACATGACGTATACATGATTTCCACTGACGGCTACGCTGGGTTTGCAACACTGGCAGACGGTGGTATCGGGGGAAGTATATACCATCATATTTTCTGACCAGGATTTTCCGCCATTGGATGACCTGGCGCCATAAATTTTATTCTGCCCAGTTTGCCTTAGATCCAGCCATACGGCAAACAACGATGATTGGTCATCTCCTGCCAGGGCAACAAATCCCTCCAGGTCTACAGAATCGCGGTCGGTTATTTTTACCCGTTCGCGCCATTTGCCATTTGCATCCTGTACATAAGAGTAGATGCTTCCTGCTCCGGTAGAAGCCACCACGCACAGTCCCGTGCTGGTTGCCACGATCTGTGGTCCCCTTGTAGCCGAGGCATTCAGGCCCGGGAGTTTTGCAATGAGCCGGGAATCGTTAAAGGACTGGCCTTTATTCGTTGACGTGCGGTGTAGCAGGCTGTCTCCGATACCGTAGACTAAGTGAATATCCCCTTTACTGTCACCAGTTAACGCAGGCATCTGTCCCGGTCCAATGACAAAAACATCTTTCGCAGTGCCAGATTTAAAAGCGGAACCGGCTGCAATGAACATAACGACCGGAAATACGAAGAATAATAATAGCTTCATACCGTAAATGTATGAAATAGATATTTTCCTTCAATCCTGTCTTTACTTGAACAGGAGCAGGTTGGTTAACCTGAGAAAAAATATTCGCCTAAGCTTCAAAAATTTTGGGTCTCTCCGGGGTTGGTCATTTTCGCCAGCACAAAAAATGCACCTTTAACCACAACAAGACTTTCCGGTGGAACAGGATGTAAAAAAGTGATGGCCGTGTACCCTATGTCAGAAATTCCTTTAACAACCGGCACGCGTTGTAAATCGATTTGAGCACTGTCGTTATTATGTGACGTATTCAGCGTTATAAAAATATAATCCTGACCCTGGTCGCTGACAATGGCCTCACTGGGAACAGCGGGAACAACGTTTTCTCCAACGCTGATGAGCGCCGTAATATTCATTCCTTCAATCAAACCCGTTTTATTTCCTTTCACTACGGCGTGAATGGGAATCGTCTTGGTTTCTTTGACAAAAGCGGCCCCGATAGAAAAGATTTCGGCGTCGTATTCTTTTCCTGGATTGTTGGTTAGGGTAAAGTGAATGGTTTCCCGGTCTTTAATTAAGGGCAGGTCTTTTTCATAAACAAACAGATCCAGGTGCAATTGCTCATTATTCACAATTTCAGCAATGGGTGTCGCCGCATCTACATTGGAACCGATCTGCGCCGAAACATTACTTACGGTTCCTTTGATTGGAGCAGTAACCGGAAGGGTAGTAACAATGCTGCCTTTCTGAACCTGGTCTACAGAAACACCCATTGCCTTCAGTTGCTGCCAAAGTGAATTCCTGGTTGCTTTAAGGGTCGTTAATTCCGTGTGCACCCGTTGAAGGTTTTTCAACGGCGCTGCGGCCCCGGCTACCAGTTCCTCCTGCCGTTTATATTCCATTTCAGCTAATTCCATCTGTGCATTAATGGTTTGCAGTTCCTGTTGATGCTGGGCCATGTCCGGATTGGTGATCGTGGCTACTACCTGACCCTTAAAGACAATATTACCCGGTTGTATGTTTAGCGTCTTAATGATGCCGCTCATCACCGAAGTAACGAATGCCTTATTCTGATTGGGCACGGTTAACATGCCGTTACTGCGCACCGCATTTTGCAGATTTTTATTTTCAATATGCCCTACAGTAATGCCAATAGTTTCCATTTGTTTTCGGGTAATCGAAACTTTGTTCCCTGTTGGAGGTTTCGAAGTTTCTTCTTCTCTGACCAGTTCTTTTTGCTGACCTCCGCATGCCCCGGAAACGATAATTATTAAAATAAAAGAAATAATTTTGATCATAGCTTAACGGTTTAAATAATAATTCAATTGAATAGCGGACTGGTTGTATTGGTTTAGCACATCCAGGTAATTCTTCTGGATATCTATTGCCTGCGTTAGAAAAGTAGAAAGTTCGGCAAAACTGATTTCGCCCGCACGGTAAGCAATGTTGGATGATTTTAATATGGCATCCGCCTGGGCAAGTCCCGTCTGCTCGTAATAGGTGAGTAACTCCTGGTCTTGCAGCAATTGCTGATTGATTTGCTGGTAACCGGTATTTAAAACGAGTTGATCATATTCGAGAATAGTTTGCTGATATTTTTTTTCGGTGTTGGCCGCACGTATTTTATTCCGGTAGGCTGCACCTCCGAATATTGGAATGCCCGCAGTAACAGAAAAACCGGAATATGGATCAGCCAGTCCATACAATCGCTGTGAAAAAAATCTCCCTTCCAGGCTGGGACCGCGGCTTTGCTGCTCCACCACGATCCTTGATTGCGCAATTGATATTTGCTGCTGCTGTAATTGCAATTGAGGATGACTTGTGATGCCGGTGTCCGTAAAATAAACAGCAACCTTTTGTAAACCGCCAGCCTCAGGCAAATAATTCACGCCCGTGCTCATTATTCTTTTAAGTGTTTCCTGTTCCACCTGTATCTCGCGCCGCCGCAGTTTATATTGTAGGCTTACTTCTTTTGATTTGGCTAACGCCGCGATACTGTCCAGACCGGCACTTTCTCCCGTTCGAACTCTTAATACCGCAGCTTTGGCCAGCAACGCATAAATGCTGTCCAGGCGCGCCCACAGAGCCTGCTTACTTTGTAAGTACCATAACGTGTAATAGGTTGCCTGCAATTCTTTTTTTATTTCCAACGCGCGTACCTGGTTGGAAAATTCCACTAATCCAGATTGATATTGGAGCAAATTCCTTCTGGCGGAATACACGCCGGGCCACTCGATACTTTGCGACACGCCGACTTTTAATATCCCTTTTTTATCGCTTGGGCGCATATCCTCGTTTTCAACAAATATGCCTGATTTAGGGATGTCCCGCCAGGCACCCGCCCGTAGTCTGCTTTGCTGTATCTGCAGATCCCCTGCGCGCAATTGAAGATTGTTATGCAGGACGGTATCGTACACGTCATTAAATGAAATACGGGTTTGCGCAGTCACAGTTCGGGAGGAAAATAAAACGGAAAGAAATAAAAGCACCGGTACAGTCAATGCTTTGGGCAAAGACTTACTGCTACTCTTTTTTGGGGTGAAAATGATATACAACAAAGGAAGAACAATTAAAGTCAGTAACGTAGCGGTAAGAAGCCCGCCAATGACAACAGTTGCCAAAGGTTTTTGCACTTCGGCACCGGCACCCGTTGACAGAGCCATCGGCAGAAAGCCCAGGGACGCCACCGTTGCCGTCATAAGTACCGGCCTCAGGCGATTCTTCGTTCCCTCCATTACCCTTTGCACAATATCGTCCAGACCTTCTTTCGCCAATTCATTGAAAGTGCCTATCAGTACGATTCCATTAAGAACCGCCACACCGAATAAGGCGATAAACCCAACCCCTGCAGAAATACTAAACGGCATTCCTCTTAGTAATAGGGCCAGCACCCCACCTATAGCTGACATGGGAATGGCGGTAAAGATCAGTGTGGCCTGCCGCGCGGAATGAAAGGTAAAGAACAACAAAACAAAAATCAACAGCAGGGCAGCGGGAACAGCGATCTTTAATCGCGCAGATGCTTTTTCCAGGTTCTCAAACGCGCCACCATATTTATAAAAATATCCTGGCGTTAATTTCACTTTCTGATCAAGTGTCCGCTGCACTTCTTCCACAACACTTTTGACATCGCGGCCCGATACATTAAAGCTGACGAATATTCTGCGCCGTCCATCGTCGCGGCTGATTTGTGCCGGACCTGCTTTGTAGGAAACTTTCGCTACCTGTGAAAGCGGTATCTGCGCACCTTCGGAGGTGGCAATAAATAAGTCGCTTACATTGTCAATTGAACTCCGATAAGCGCTATCAAGCCGGAGTACAAGATTAAATCTTCTTTCATTCTCATACACCACACCTGCGGATTGTCCGGCAAAGGCGGTGGTCACCGTTGCATTAATATCACTGATGTTTAATCCATAACCCGCCAGTTTTGCCCGGTCATAGTCGATCATGATCTGCGGAAGACCGCTTACCCTTTCTACCTGCGGAGCAGTGATGCCCTTGATCTGACGAATGGCATTTGCCACCTTTTTTGCATAATCTTCAAGTGAATCCATATTTTCTCCGAATATTTTAATGGCAACATCCTGCCGGATACCTGTCATGAGTTCATTGAAGCGCATTTGTATGGGTTGGCTTGGTTCCGCGATAACGCCGGGAATATCAGAAAGGGTTTCTCTCATTTTATCGGCGAGTTTATAAAAGTCCTTTGTGGTTGTCCATTCTTTTTTGTCTTTTAAAATAACCAGCAGGTCGCTTGCTTCGGGAGGCATGGGATCAGTAGCGACATCCGCTGCTCCCGTTTTTCCCACGACCATTTTCACTTCAGGATATTTTTTCAGCATCCGTTCCGCTTTCATAACTGTTTCAATGGTCTGGGATAAGGAGGAACCCTGTGGCAGCACGAATTCAATGGCATAGTCTCCTTCTTCGAGTGTGGGAATAAATTCGCCGCCCATTTTGCTGAAAACAACCCCGCTGATGATCAGCAGCAGGACTGCCGTGCCTGCCACCCAGTATTTAAATCGGATCGCTAAACCTAATAGCGGAGCATATCCTCTTTGAAAGAAATTCATCAGCCGGTCACTGATGGTTTTTTTATCGCTGATCTTTTTTGAAAGAAACAGGGCCGACATCATGGGGATATAGGTAAGCGAAAGGAGCAGGGCCCCGATAATCGCAAAGCTTACGGTCTCCGCCATCGGACGGAACATTTTTCCTTCTATTCCCTGCAAAGAAAGAATTGGAAGATACACAATCAGTATGATTACCTGCCCGAATGCAGCGGAGTTCATCATTTGTGATGCACTGCTATACACCGTTTCATCCATTTGCGATTGGGTGAATTTGTTTTTTTGCTTCTGTAATAAAAAATGATGAAAAGTAGCCTCCACAATGATCACGGCTCCGTCAACGATCAATCCAAAATCAATCGCTCCCAGGCTCATTAGATTGGCAGAAACTCCAAACAGGTTCATCAGTCCCAGGGCAAACAGCAGGGAAAGCGGGATCGCAGATGCCACAATCAGACCTGCCCGGATATTGCCCAGAAATATAATTAAGACAAACAGTACGATCAGCGCACCTTCTACGAGATTTCTTTCAACTGTGCTGATGGCGCGGTTAATGAGATCGGTGCGGTCGAGAAAGGGCTCTATCAAAACATCACCCGGTAAGGACTTTTGAACGGTTTGCATGCGTTCCTTTACACGGCCTACCACCTGAGCGCTATTTGCACCTTTCAGCATCAGCACAATTCCTCCTACAACTTCTTTTTCTCCGTTATACGTCATTGCGCCATAGCGTGGAGGTGATCCGAATTGTACTTTTGCGATGTCGCGGATCGTAACAGGTATTCCATTGGATTGCCTTTTAACGAGTATGTTTTCAATGTCTTTAAACGAACTCACCAGCCCGACACCGCGGATAAAATAGGCATTGGGTTTTTTATCGATGTATGCGCCTCCGGTATTTTGGTTGTTTTTCTGAAGCGCGTCGAATATCTCAGGAATAGTTACATTCATGGCTTTGAGCTGAGCAGGATTGATGGCGACCTCGTATTGCTTACTTATACCGCCAAAAGCAGTGACTTCTGCGACACCCGGAATACCATATAATTGACGGGCAACTATCCAGTCCTGCATTGTGCGCAAATCCATGGCGGAATATTTTTGTTCACTTCCTTTTTTAGGATGAATAATGTACTGGTATACTTCTCCCAAACCTGTTGTCACCGGGGCCAGTTCCGGTGTGCCCGAACCCGGCGGTATCAGGTTTTCGGCATCTTTTAATTTTTCAGAAATTAACTGCCGGGCAAAATAAATGCTGACCTTTTCTTCAAACACCAGCGTGATCACGCTGATGCCAAAACGGGAGAAAGAACGCATTTCCACCAGGTCGGGCAAATTAGCCATGGCCCTTTCCACCGGCGAGGTGATGAATTGTTCTACTTCCTGTGCGGCAAGCGTCGGCGCTTGTGTAATAATTTGAACCTGGTTATTGGTTACGTCAGGCAAAGCGTCAATGGGCAATTTACCGGCGCTCCATATTCCCCAAACAATCAGGATAACGGTCAGTACGGCAATCACAAGCTTGTTGCGAATGCTAAAACGAATAATTCTGTTGAGCATGAATAACCTCTCTCAGTTGGTGAAGAAATGCAGAAATATTTCAATCCTTAGGCTGAAATACAATAATAGGGGAAAAGATTATGCTAACTGAGGAGGTTGCCAGACAGGCAGTGCTATTCCAATTATTCTGGAAGAAATGAAGTTGCCGAAGATTTGATTTAGTCCAAAAGCGATAAAATGAAAATGAGCGGGAAATTGATGAATCGATGAAGCCGCGCAACAGGTGCAATGGCAAAATGGAGAACAATTATCGTCGTGTGTGGCCGGTTCCTTATTTTCTTTGGATATGGCAGTAGAATGATGGGCTGATGCTGTATTGCTGGCCGCTACATCCTGGCAGGGCATACAGCTCAGGAGCAGGATTAATATGGCCATTAAATAAGTGATCAGCTTCATATCTGTAAAGGTAATGGCTGCCTTTCATGAAAACAAACAGAAGAAGGTTATGCTTTCTGCTGATGTAACTCTTGGCTCCTGCCGATAAAGTATTGCATTTTATGTGTCCGGCGAGGAAAAATCTATTCAGGGTGTAATTCATTAGGTGGCCCGTCATGCATACAGAATGGATGTTGTTCTGAAGCACGAGCCTTTATACTTCATTAAGCATCTGAAGCTGCAGTTGAGGATGAGCCCACCTTCCCAGTCGCTTTTCGGCATTAATGCTCTTAAAGGACAATGACAGGGTGCCTGGAGGCATAGTAAGTATGGACGTCAAAATCTGCCAGATGCTGATCTTAGCAGGCACTGAAATGAGCTGGAATATCCTCAATCAAAGATTTGCTGTATTTCTCACAGAAAGATGATGGAAGGTTTTCCGGACAAGATTCCCATAGGTTTTTACCAATCATATCCTCAACCCGCCTTTTTAATAATTTTTCCGCCGCCTTATTCCAGTACTGAACTTTCCAATGCTGATCTACTGTTATGAAACCATTGGTGATGACATCGGCTAGAGGTATCAGAGGATATATTGGTGCGGTAACTTTGCCAGGAGGAAATTAATAGGTCATCAGATAAGATTTATCAGTTAACTTAAAGATGAGCTATTCCACCTGGCAAAGTATTATACAGTTGTTGGAAATTCTTGCATGATTTACAGATTCTGCATCGTGTGGTTTATTTATTTTCATCCGCCGGATCATCGATTTTGCCTTCAGCCACTACTTTAGATAGTTTTTTTTATTATTTAGATGGATCCAATACTACTTTCACACAATTATCCTCTTTGTTTTTAAATATATCATAAGCGTGTGTTATCTGCGACAAAGGAAGCCGATGGGTAATGATGTCATCCAGCTTTACCTTGCCTTCCTCAACATATTTTAACAATTTGTCGATATGTTTCTGAGCAGGAGCCTGGCCACCCTTTAATATAATTCCCTTGTCAAAAAATTGACCAACAGGTAAATTGTCATAAGTGGTTGGGTAAACGCCAAGCACGGATACCGTACCGCCCCTGCGAACCGCGCTCATGCAGGCTTCCAGTACTTTAGGAGATCCTTTTTCCAGGTTTACTACAGCTTTTGCCCTGTCAAGTATATTCCTGTCTGGCTCGAATATGGCCACTGTTTCTCCTCCCTGAACGTTTCCCCAGTCAATACCGGTGTATCCTGTAGGAAAGATATCAGTAAGAAACAGCACCTGTTCACCGGTAAGATTATCAGGTACGATCCGGGGCCCATAGTAGGGTCCGCAACGTTGTCGCACGTTACTTTTCCGGGACCATGAATTACGGCTGCTTTCATTATAATAGTGGTTTAAAATGATGTTGCATTTCTTATACCACGGATGTTAAAAAAATATTTCAGGGTAAATAATTCCCTATATTCGTCCACTAATTAAGTAGACTAAATGAATGGCTTTCCCGTTAATATTTTTCTCTCCGAAAGTTGTTGTTGCTGTTGATATTCACCACTTGCCATTTATTTTTCACCTAATAATTTTCATCAAATAAATATTCATCATGACTACTCAGCGATTTGAAACATTACAGTTACATGCTGGCCAGCAAATTGATCCAACAACAAAATCACGCGCCGTGCCCATATATCAAACTACCTCTTATGGGTTTGATAATGCAGAACATGCCGCTAATCTTTTCGGACTAAAGCAGTTCGGAAACATCTATACCAGGATAATGAATCCCACAACCGATGTGTTTGAGCAAAGGATCGCGGCGCTGGAAGGTGGCGTGGCGGCCCTCGCCACTGCGTCAGGCCTGGCTGCCCAGTTCCTGGCGTTGAATAACATCCTGCAGGCGGGCGATAATTTTATTTCTACTTCATATCTATATGGTGGTTCATACAACCAGTTTAAGGTGGCCTTTAAAAGATTAGGAGTAGAGGTCCGGTTTGCGAACGGTGATGATGTGGAAAGTTTTGTAAAGCATATTGATAAGAATACCAAAGCGATTTACCTGGAAACGGTAGGTAATCCACGACTTAATATACCTGACTTCACAAAGTTTGCAGACCTGGCAAAAGAGTATGATCTGCCGCTGATCGTAGACAATACATTTGGGGCCGGAGGATTTTTATTCCGTCCGCTGGAATGGGGTGCGAATATCGTTGTGGAGTCAGCAACGAAATGGATCGGAGGGCATGGAACATCTATTGGAGGGGTGATCGTAGATGGAGGAAATTATAACTGGGGAAATGGAAAGTTCCCCCAGTTCACAGAACCTTCTGAAGGTTATCATGGCATAAAATTCTGGGAAATATTCGGTGAGGGCAATCCATTGGGCCTGCCAAATATCGCCTTTGTGATCCGGGCACGCGTGGAAGGATTAAGAGATTTCGGATCCTCGCAATCTCCTTTTAATTCTTTCCTGCTGTTACAGGGCCTGGAAACCTTATCCCTGCGGATGGAACGTCATGTACAAAATGCACTTGAACTGGCCAGCTGGCTCGAAAAACATCCTGATGTTGAATATGTAGACTATCCCGGCCTTGCCTCAAGCAAATATCATTCTCTGGCAAAACAATATCTTACAAAAGGATTTGGGGGCGTGCTGAACTTTGGTATAAAGGGGGGTAAACTACAGGCTGCTAAATTCATCGATTCATTGCAGCTTGCCAGCCATCTAGCCAATGTCGGTGATGCAAAAACACTTGCCATTCATCCTGCCTCCACCACGCATGAACAGTTAAGTGAGGTTGAACAGTCCGCCGCAGGCGTGCAACCTAATTCCGTGAGAATAAGTGTTGGCATAGAACATATAGAAGACATCAAGGCTGATTTCAACCAGGCTTTTGAAAAAGTTTTCTCAAAACAATTAGTTGGTTGATGCCTGAAATATTTCATCATCGTCAGCCATTTACCCTGGAATCAGGGTATCAGATGCCGGGATACCACCTGGCGTACACTACTCTTGGTGTGGCTGATCAGGACAAAAGCAACGTCGTGTGGGTATTTCATGCACTGACCGCCAACAGTGATCCTGCTGAGTGGTGGTCCGGCCTGATAGGAGAAGGAAAGCTTTTCGATCCTGCTGAGTATTTTATTGTTTGTGTGAATATGCCCGGCAGCTCATACGGAAGTATCGGACCTTTTGATCTCGACCCTTTAGGGAATGAACCTTATTATCATGATTTTCCATTCTTTACCCCGCGGGACATGATCCATTCTTATAAATTTCTCAGGGAACATTTGGGGATAAAAAAGATTAAAATAGGGATCGGTGGATCAATGGGTGGTCAGCAATTACTGGAATGGGCAATAGAGGAGCCAGGTTTATTTGAATATATAATTCCCATAGCTACTAATGCGCAGCACTCTCCATGGGGTATTGCATTTAATTCATCACAGCGTTTATGTATCGAGCTCGATCCTACCTGGCAGGAAAACAATAGTGCCGCGGGGCTGCAGGGAATGAAAGTGGCACGCAGCCTCGCATTACTTTCCTACAGGAATTATGAAACGTATGAACTGGGTCAGTCAGATAATGATGCTGAAAAGATAGAAGGGTTTAATAGTGAGTCTTATCAGAAATACCAGGGAGAAAAACTGGCTGCGCGATTTAATGCCTTCAGTTATTATATTTTGAGCAGATCGATGGATGCGCACAATGTAGGGAGGAGCAGGGGAGGGGTGGCAGATGCATTAAAGCTAATCCAATCAAAAACATTGGTCATAGGCATCAGCACAGATATCCTTTTCCCTGTTAATGAGCAGCAGTTTCTTGCTGCTTCTATAAATGGCGCCCGGTTCCACGCTATTCACTCCCGCTATGGCCATGATGGTTTCCTGCTTGAATTTGAACAGATAGAAAAACATATCACCGGATTTATACCTTTAAAAGATAAAATCGGGAGAAATGCTTTAAACAATACTACCATAAAAATCAGCACCTGATATTTGTGTAGGTTTATCATCCCAGGTTATGTAGGAAAAGGATTCAGCGACTTGAATAACACTGAACTACATCCTGCTGGAGCTATTGGAACAATTGATACGGATCAGGCGCCCTGCCCATTGTTTATTGTCAGCCCGCCATCCATTACAAAAGTAGCTCCGGTGATATAGGCGCTGTCGGGACCTGCGAGGTACAAGGCAAGCTTTGCAATTTCTTCAGGCTTCCCGGCACGCTTCATCGGAATATGCTGTTCTTTTTCTTCTCTTACTTTCGGGTCGTCCATTGCTGCCTGGTTCATAGGGGTAAGGATCATGCCTGGAGCAATATTATTCACTGGTATACCGTCAGCTGCCAGCTCCAGCGCGAGGGACCGCGATAGGTTTTTAATTCCACCCTTGGAAGCATTGTAATCAGCATTTCCCGGAGTGGCGATTTCTTCATGCACAGAAGAAATGTTAATGATCTTTCCTTTTCTATCCTCTTTTTTCAGGTATTGAACGAAAGCCCTGCAGCAAAAAAAAGTTCCATACAGGTTTGTCTTAATTGTTTTATCAAATACTTCAGTAGGCATTTCTCCCAGTGGTATATTGGAGCCGTTCACTCCTGCATTGTTAACGAGTATATCCAGTTGTCCAAATTGTTTAATCGCCGCGGCAAATACATCAGCAACCGCTTTCTCATCACTTACATCCAACTGAAAAACAATGGCACTGCCATCTTCGCCTTGTATGGTGTCCAGCACCTCTGCAGCATTTTTTTCATTGGAATTGTAGGTGATCACCACCTGAGCCCCCTGCCGCGCAAATTCGATTGCTATTGCTTTTCCTATACCAGAATCCGACCCCGTAACAAAAACTGTTTTTCCCTGAAGAATATTCATAAGCCAAGTAAGCAGGAAAAATCATACCACCGGGGGAACATAATTTGTATAATATCTGATATGAATGGAACAATGATGCAGTACTTTCACTGGTATACACCCAGTGACGGTACTTTTTGGAATAAATTAAAAGATGATGCAAAACATTTAGCTGATCTGGGAATTAATGCGGTATGGCTGCCACCTGCACATAAGGGAAAAGAAGGAGCGAATGCCAGGGGGTACGATGTATATGACATTTATGACCTGGGTCAGTTTGACCAGAAAGGTAGCGTAAGAACTAAGTTCGGCACTAAAAAAGAACTTAAGCAGGCAGTTAAGGTGCTTCATGACAATGGCATTCAGGTATATATGGACATCGTGCTGAATCACATGTGCGGCGCCGATGAGGTAGAACGGATCCGGGTAAGAAGGGTAAATGAAGAAGACCGTAACGAATTTACCAGTGAGCCTTTCGAAATTGATGCCTATACTAAATTCACCTTTCCGGGCAGAGCGGGAAAATACTCAAAATTTATATGGGATTTCAGGTGTTTTACAGGAGTGGATTACGCGCATGACCTGGGTGAAACCGCTATTTTTACCGTAGTCAACGAATATGGAGAAGGCTGGGAGGATGTAATAGATACAGAGAAGGGAAACTATGATTACCTGATGTTTTGCGACATTGAATTCAGAAATCCTGCTGTCAGGGAGGAACTGAAGAATTTCGGCAGATGGTTGCTGAAAGAGGTTGGACTGGATGGCGTGCGTCTGGATGCCGTTAAGCATATCGCTCCTCAATTCTATGTGGAATGGCTTGATTACATGCGCAGTATTAAACCTGATCTTTTTGCTGTAGGTGAGTACTGGGCTCCCGGCGCCCTGCCACTATTATTGTCATACATCGAAGCAACCGGTGGAAGAATGTCTCTTTTTGATGCGGCCCTGCATAATACTTTTCACCAGGCCTCCAAAAGTGGAAGAGATTTTGACCTGTCGTCTATCTTAAACAACAGCCTGCTCCAGGAAAATCCTGCACTGGCTGTTACTGTTGTCGATAACCATGATACCCAGCCACTGCAATCGCTGGAATCGCCTGTGGAAGCATGGTTCAAGCCTCTTGCATATGCGATAACAATGCTTCGTGACCAGGGCTATCCATGTCTCTTTTATCCGGATCTCTATGGAGCCCATTACACAGATAAGGGCAGGGATGGAAATGACCATGAGATATTTCTGGATAAATGTGACAGCATTGAAAAACTACTTAGCGCACGTAAAGAATTTGCCTATGGCATCCAGAGAGATTATTTCGATCATGCCAATTGCATTGGATGGACCAGGGAAGGGGCCGATGAAAATCCAGGTTCAGGCTGTGCGGTAATTATGTCCAACGGTGATGAAGGATTTAAACAAATGGAAATAGGCGGCCGCCATGCAGGGAAAACATTTATAGATTTCCTGGAGAAACATCCTGCTGAAGTGCTGGTAAATAAAGAAGGATGGGCAGAATTTCATGTCAGCGCCGGCTTAGTGAGCGTTTGGATAGAAAAGAAATAACTAAAATAATTCAACAGACCATCTGCGTTTAAAAACCTGTCCGGGAGTGATCATGTTGATCCCTTCTTTCTGAATGAATTGCTGATGGCTGGCAACACTGTCTGCGATTCCGCACCAGGGTTCTATGCAAATGAAATTACCGTTCTTTCCCGACCAGATGCCAAGGAAGGGGAATCCCTCGAAATGAACGCTAATGCCGTGAGCAGATTTATCGGATATTAATTTTAGAGAAGTTGAATTCAGGTATTTAAATACCAGTGCATCTTTATTAAATAATTCATGGGTAAGCGGTAATTTTTTTTGCAGGATTAATTCTTCAGTTGGCAACGCCTCAATTAATCCTTCTCTTGATATAGGCCAGCGTCCGGTGGTTTCTTCTTCACCGAATTCAATATAATAATCTTCAAAGGCGATATTTTCTTCCAGCGGCACATTAAATGCCGGGTGACCTCCTACGGAAAAATACATTTCATGAGGGCTGGTATTCAATACATTATACTGGATACTTACTTTATTCAACTGCAGGATATAAATAATTTCCAGCCGGAAATCGAAAGGAAAATTCGTTAACGTGGATGCTGTACTGGCTAGTGTAAAAGACAGCGAGTGGTCGCTTTTGGCGGTCATTTCAAAATCCATCTCCCTTGCAAATCCATGCCGGGATAAATGATATGTTTTATTTTGAAAATGGTAAGTGTCGTTTTTTAAAGTACCGACAACAGGAAATAATATGGGCGAATGCTTTGCCCAGAAAGCCGGATCGCCATTCCACAGGTAATCGAGTTTTGTGGCCTTGGAATATAGCTTTGAAAGCTCCGCGCCCCTTGTATTTACTTCGATTTTCAGGTAATCATTTTCTATACTGAACATCCACTTTTGTTTAAGAGCAATTTACAACCTGTCGGACAGGTTTTGCCTGCTTTTGTCGTAAATTTGCTATTCTTCTAAAATAACTATGGCAAAATCGAAATCAAGTGTTGAGGAGCATACCGGAAGTGAGCAGGAATACATAGAAGTCTTTGGCGCCCGGGAACACAATCTGAAAAATATTGACATACGTATACCTAAAAATAAACTGGTTGTTTTTACAGGAGTGAGCGGTAGCGGCAAATCTTCTTTGGCTTTTGATACTATCTATAATGAGGGACAGCGGCGCTACATGGAAAGTTTTTCAGCCTATGCCCGTCAGTTCATTGGCGATATGGAAAGGCCTGACGTGGACAAGATCACGGGTCTGTCCCCGGTAATTTCCATTGAGCAGAAAACGACTAACCGAAATCCCCGCTCCACTGTCGGAACCATCACGGAAGTGTACGACTTTATGCGCCTGTTGTTCGCAAGGACTGCCGGAGCGTACAGCTACAATACCGGAAAGAAAATGACAAAGTTCAGTGAAGAAGAAATCGTTCAGAATATTTATGAAAAATTCAAGGGTAAAAAAATAAGCGTGCTGGCCCCGCTGATCCGCGGCAGAAAAGGGCATTACCGGGAACTTTTTGAGGATATCCGCAAAAAAGGATACCTGAAGGTCAGGGTTGACGGCGAAGTGAAGGACCTTGCCGCGAAGATGCAGGTAGACCGTTATAAAATACATGACATTGAAGTAGTGATCGACAGGCTGGCCGTAACCGATGACATGCGCGTGCGGCTTAGCCAGAGTGTACAAAAAGCATTGCAGACCGGCAAAGACCTGATGTTCCTGTTGCTTAATGATTTTGATAAAACCGTTCAGTACAGTAAAGACCTCATGTGTGAAGACACGGGAATAAGCTATGAAGAACCTTCGCCCAATTCTTTTTCTTTTAATTCGCCTTACGGATATTGTCCTGTCTGTAAAGGCCTCGGCGATATTTACCAGGTAAGCCTTTCTGCGGTTATTCCTGACCGTGAGTATAGCATCAACGAAGGTGCATTTGTTCCCTTGGGTGAAGCAAGGGAAGCATTTGTTTTCAGGCAGGTGCAGCAACTCGCGAAAAAACATAAGATCGATTTAAATAAACCTGTTAGAGATCTTTCTGATAAAGCTGTTAACCTGGTGCTGTTTGGCAATGAAGATGGTGAAGGAGGTGCTGATGTTGATTTCAATGAACTGCCTCCAACATCCCAGGTGTACGCAGAAGAATATGAAGGTATTATTCCACAATTGAAAAGATGGTTTGCCGGTGGAACAACAGAAGCGCTGCGCGAATGGGTGGAGCAGTTTATGGAGTTGAAAACCTGCCCGGAATGTCAGGGCGCCAGGCTCCGCAAGGAAAGTCTCTGGTTTAAAGTGGATGATAAAAATATTTCCGAATTAAGCAATCTGAACCTGGATAAACTGATGAGGTGGTTTGAAGGTGTAGAGAACCGCATCAGTGAAAAACAAAGGACGATCGGCAAGGATGTTTTAAAGGAAATCCGCGAAAGGCTGCAATTCCTGCTGGATGTCGGGTTGAATTATCTTACGCTGAACCGTGCGGCCAGAACCCTAAGTGGGGGAGAGTCCCAGCGCATAAGGCTCGCCACGCAGATCGGTTCGCAATTACAGGGGATTACCTATATTCTGGATGAACCGAGCATTGGCCTGCATTCCCGCGATAATCAGCGTTTGATAGACGCCTTGAAAAATCTCCGGGACATTGGTAACAGTGTGCTGGTAGTGGAGCACGATAAGGATATTATGCTCGCGGCCGATTACCTGGTTGATATTGGTCCTCTGGCCGGAAAGCACGGAGGGCAGATCGTTGCCCAGGGTGATCCGAGGAAAATCTATGAATCACAATCGGAAACATCGAAATTTTTATTCGGAGAAAAACTAATTCCCGTGCCCACGGAAAGAAGAAAGGGCAATGGTAAAACGATAGAAATAAAAGGTGCGAATGGAAATAACCTGCATTCACTGAATGTAAAATTTCCCCTGGGAAAACTGATAGTGGTTACCGGCGTGAGCGGCAGCGGAAAATCAACCCTGATCAACGAGACGTTATATCCGATACTCAGTCACCATGCATATAATTCAAGAACCTCTCCCCTTGAATACAAGACCATAAAGGGTCTTGAATCGGTGGATAAAGTGATCGAAATGGACCAGTCGCCGATTGGCCGGACACCTCGCAGTAATCCTGCCACCTACTGCGGATTTTTTACGGATATAAGAACATTGTTTTCTTCTGTTCCGGAAGCAAAGATCAGGGGATACACGCCGGGACGTTTTTCTTTTAACGTAAAAAGCGGCAGGTGTGATGTTTGTGAAGGCGGTGGCATGCGTGTCATCGAAATGAATTTCCTTCCTGATGTATATGTGAATTGTGAGAAATGTAATGGAAGGCGGTATAACCGTGAAACACTTGAAATAAGGTATAAGGGAAAGTCTATAAGCGATGTGCTGAATATGACGGTTGATGAAGCTGTGGAGTTCTTTTCACCGGTGCCTTATATTTACCGGAAGATAAAAGTTTTGCAGGAAGTCGGATTGGGATATATTACGCTTGGACAGTCTGCTGTGACCCTTAGCGGTGGCGAGGCGCAGCGTGTGAAATTATCGACGGAACTGGGTAAAAAAGATACAGGTAAGACGTTTTATATTCTTGATGAGCCAACCACTGGTCTTCATTTCAAGGATATTCTTCATTTATTAAATGTGCTGAACAAACTTGTTGACCGTGGCAATACAGTTTTGGTCATCGAGCACAATCTTGATGTAATTAAAGTTGCGGATCATATCATTGATCTTGGGCCTGAAGGCGGGGACGGGGGGGGACGTGTATTATTCGAGGGTACGCCGGAAGAATTGATCAGGGTGGAAGAAAGCCATACGGCACGGTTTCTTAAACTTGAATTGCAGTAGTTCTCGCGCAATTGGTTTCACGCAATTGGTTTCACGCAATTGGTTTCACGCAAAGCCGCAAAGAAAGCGCAAAGGCGCATGAGTGATTACTTATGCGCCTTTTGTATTAACCTTTGCGGCTTTGCGTGAAACCAATTGCGATTTCTTTGCGTGAAATAAAAGCAATAGCCGGCAATTTTTCATCGCCGGCTACTGAGGATACTGGAACCAAACCAGAAGTTTATCTGTTCTCCAATAAGCAAGCGCAGGGAGTGATTAAAAAAATCTTTTATAATCAGGGTACTTGGAATATAGGGGACGGACCAGGTTTTTGACTCAACCGGATATCAGATTTTAATAATTTCCCTGCTGCTTACTGGTTAGCATTTAATATTTTATCTGACAGTCATATCGCCATTGCCAATTTTAATATCATCGCTGAATACATCAAAAACATATATTCCCTTTTCTAATTCTTTTATTACAGTAGTTTGCTTATTACGGATCTCGGTTTGCTTCACGAGCTTGCCTTCAAGATCAAAAATGAACAATTGATAGGCTTTTCCTTCTTCACCTTTTACACTGAAGAAAACCACTTTCTGATTCGCATCCGGGTACATGGAGATTTTATGTAACCTGCTCATCGCCTGTTTATGAATGAAGATCGAATCGCCGGATATTTTAGGAACCGGGATTGCGGCTTTTGAGCTGCTGTGAACGCCTGTGAATAATACACAGACCAGCAGCATGATTTTAGGTAATGTTGTTTTCATAGTACCTCTGGGTTGAAATTTATTGGTACGGATTATGTTTCCCGCGGGGGAAATTTAAGGTACGGATTATAGTATTTTGCTCGTCCAGGGTGGATTAGAACCTGACCGGACAACTTGTTGAATTTTTAAAGTGATTGCCATTACCAAGGCGCACGCCTAACTTAAAACCTGCTGTATAGTAAGAGTCGTTGTTTGTAGCAGTTCCTCTTTTTGAACCGGGCAGATAATAAGGTGAACCGGCGGGACCTGATTTGTTGGCCATCCGTTCTGCGAGCTGTGCCTGCGCCAGCGGCATGTGTGCGTAGAATAATGAAGGATCTATATAAGACGTGCTTACATCATCTATATAATCTGTAAATGTTTTCCTGTGAATGATTTCAAAGGCAATGTTGACATTTTCGCTGATAAAGTACTTTATACCTATGCCGAATGGCATATTAAGCTGGGTGAGCTTGTATTCCTTCCTGGTTGGGTATTCAGCGAATCCCTGGCCTTCGGTATGCAGCGGGCGAAGCGCAACATACTCGCCTGTCAGCGGGTCTTTTCCCATAGGATTAAAATGGAACACACCAATTCCTCCTGCCAGGTAAGGGCGTATTTTATGATAAATATCGCTCTGGTCATATTCCAGTAATGTTGTGGGGTAAATTTCTGCCATCAGCAGTCCGTCAATAAATTTAGACTTGAAATCAGAATTGCGGATCTTTCTGGCAAGCTCAAGGCCGCCTTTATTTTTGATGATCGCATCATCGCCTTCCAGGGAGCCGAAGTTCACTCCAAAACGGAATGCCACCAGTTCGCTGGGATGATAGGACACAAATGCGCCCAACGTAAGCCTGGTCATCGGGATGTTGTTATCTTTTAAAAAAGGAGTCCCTTTTCCGCTGTTTCCTCCCAGGTCACCCAGGAAATTGGAAGGCCCCACGGTTATTCCAGCTTCGTAATGAGCGGATTTTTCAGCTGTTTGTGCATATGTGTTCACAAACATGCAGGCAAACAGAAGCGATACGGCACAACACTTCCATACAGAAGAGTGTATATCCTGTTTCATGGACTTAGATTTTAGTTTTCAAACGGTTTGGATTCAGATCAGCGGAATGCTCCGGTGACGTATCTTATAAACGCAGGATCTTAAATTTCTGTATGTTAGGGGTAAAATAAAAAATCCTTTCACAAGAGTGAAAGGATTTCAGGTAACAAAGAGATATAATTGGGTATTAATAATCCTTGTTGTAGCCACCTCCGGTGCCGCCTCTGTTGAAGCCACCTTTTTTGTAACCACCACCGCCGCCGCCGCTGTTTCCACCGCCACCGAAGCTTCTCTTTTTAAATCCGCCAGCGCCGCCGGCACCGCCACCCTGGGGTTTTGGCTGAGCTTCATTGACGATGATCTTACGACCAAGAACTTCTGAATCGTACAAGCTGCTTAATGCATTCTGAGCTTCAGTATCTTCGGTCATTTCAACGAAACCGAAGCCTTTGCTGCGTCCGCTTACTTTGTCCTTCACGATTTTTGCTGAAGTAACAGACCCGTACTGTTCAAATAAGGTTCTCAGATCCTCATCGGTCATTTGCCAGGAGAGGTTACCTACGTAAATGTTCATTGTAACTAAAATTTTTGATGTTCTTTAATCCGACTATGACAGCAGTACTACAATGAACTGAGGAAACCGGATTCAGGTAAGCCTTCACAGCACAAGAGAACTAACTACATTAATCAAAAATGAAGGTAAGGAATAATTTTATTTGCCAAATAAAAAATTACTTATTCTCCAACCACTTCAAAATCAAGCTCTGTACTGTTTCCGTTGCCAAAATCGATGGTAGCTTTATAGGCGCCCAGCTCCCTGACATCGTCTGCAATAGTGATCTTTCTGCGGTCAATATTATAACCTTTCTGCTCGCGGATGGCCCTGCTTAGCTGCAAAGGCGTAACACTGCCGAATATTTTTCCGCTGGTGCCTGTTTTCGCCCCGATTTTCAAAGGAGCTTCTTTCAGTTTGCTGATGACCAGGTTCAGCTCAGCGAGCATCTTTTCTTCTTTTTTCCTTACCTGTTTCAGCTTTTCCTCCAATTGCTTGCGGTTTGAGGGATTGGCTTCCAGGGCGAACTTCTGGGGAATCAGAAAATTACGGGCATAACCGTTGCGTACCTTAACGACTTCGTTCGTAGCACCAAGGTTATCAACATCCTGTATTAATATTATTTCCATGGTGAGTTTACTTTAAAAGATCAGTTACATACGGCAAAAGCGCCATCTGGCGGGCTTTTTTTACGGCCTGGGACACTTTACGCTGAAACTTCAGGGAGTTTCCCGTAATGCGGCGTGGCAGTAATTTACCCTGCTCATTTAAAAATTTCTTCAGGAATTCGGCATCCTTGTAGTCAATGTACTTGATCCCCATTTTCTTAAAACGGCAGTACTTCTTTCTTGGCTTCTCTGCCTTGATTGCGGTCAGATACTTAATTTCATTTGCTTTTGCCATAACTTATGCCTCCTGTTTTTCAGTTCCTGATGGTACGCCACTTCTCTTTCTTTCATTGTACCCGACGGCGTATTTATCGAGTGCGGTGAACATGTGACGCATTACATTGTCGTCACGCAGAAGCTGGATCTTCAGCTTCTCATTGAAGTCGGATGGCGCCTTGTATTCCATTACCCAATACAGACCGGTGGTCTTCTTGGCTATAGGATACGCCAGTGATTTCAATCCCCAGGGCTTCTCGTTTAAAATTTCTCCACCCGCGTCCGTGACAAGGGCATTGAACTTTTTCTGAGCGGCTTTATAGTCGTCTTCAGAGAGCACCGGGGTAAAAATCACCATCAATTCGTAGTTCTGCATTACCCTGATTTTACTTGTTAAAAATATTTTTTTGAAACGGGCAGCAAAGGTAGGGGATTGGAGTGATAATACGCAGTAACTTGCGCAAAAGACAAAGTCATGCAAAAAGGAACCATACGCGTACAAACAGAGAATATTTTCCCGATTATAAAAAAATTTCTTTACAGCGACCATGAAATTTTTCTTCGTGAGCTGATTAGCAATGCGGTAGATGCCACCCAGAAACTTAAAACCCTTTCATCGATCGGTGATGCGAAAGGCGAACTGGGCGAACTGGGTATCGAAATAAAACTTGATAAAGAACAAAAAACCATCACTATTTCCGACAAAGGAATAGGCATGACCACCGAAGAAGTGGACAAATACATTAACCAGGTGGCTTTTTCCGGAGCGGAAGAATTTCTTACCAAATACAAAGGACAAGCAGAAGCGAACATCATCGGCCACTTCGGACTGGGATTTTATTCCGGCTTTATGGTGAGTGAGCGCGTAGAGATCATCACCAAAAGTTTCAGGGAGGAAGCCCAGGCTGTCCGCTGGGAATGTGATGGCAGCCCTGAATATGTTCTTGAAGACACAGAAAAGACTTCCCGCGGTACCGATATCGTGCTGCACATCAATGAAGAAAGCAAGGAATTCCTGGAGGAATCCCGCATCAGCACGATTCTCAACAAATTCTGCAAGTTTCTTCCCGTGCCCTTGTTGTTCGAAGGTAAGCAGATCAATACCACCAATCCCGCCTGGACCAAAAAGCCTTCAGAGCTCACCCCACAGGATTACCAGGATTTTTATAAATTACTGTATCCATACGGCGAGGCGCCGCTTTTCTGGATACACCTGAATGTGGATTATCCCTTCAATCTCACCGGCATCCTTTATTTTCCAAAGATCAAACAGAGCTACGAAATTCAAAAGGATAAGATACAATTGTACAGCAACCAGGTGTTTGTAACCGATGAGGTTAAAGATATCGTTCCGGAGTTCCTGATGCTGCTCCACGGCGTGATCGATAGCCCGGATATCCCGCTGAATGTGAGCCGCAGTTACCTGCAGGGCGATCCCAACGTGAAAAAGATCAATAACCACATTACTAAAAAAGTTGCCGATAAGCTCGAAGAGATATTTAACAGGGAACGAAAAGAATTGGAGGACAAATGGGACAGCCTTGGATTGTTTGTGAAGTATGGCATGATGACTGATGATAAATTTCTGGAAAAAGCCAATAAGTTCAACCTGCTGGAGGATGTGGACGGAGGGAAATTTTATACGCTGGAAGAATACCGCTCGGCAACAGAGGCGGCACAAAAAAATAAAGAAGGCAAGCTGGTTATTTTATATTCTACAAATACCATTCAGCAGGATGCTTATATCCGCGCCGCACAGCAAAAAGGATTTAAGGTGGTAAAGCTTGAAACGATGGTAGACGCGGCGTTTATCAATCACATGGAAATGAAATGGGAAAATGTTCATTTCACAAGGGTCGATGCTGATATCGCTGAAAACCTGATCGACAAATCTGATGCGGCAGAAAGTGTTTTAAGTAAGGATGAAGAGGCAAAGCTTAAGGAATTATTTACCTACGACAGGTCGCAGCTGCAGGTAACCGTTGAGGTGAAAGGATTAAGCGCTGATGCGCCACCGGTAGTAGCCACACGCCCTGAATTTATGAGGAGAATGAAAGATATGTCTGCCATGAACGGAGCAATGGGAAGCTTCTACGCAAATATGCCTGATGAAGTAACGCTGACCGTTAATGGTAATCATCCGATTTACCAGGATATTCTAAAGGAAGCAGAAAGCGGAAGGCAGGAAAAGTTCGTGAAGAACCTTGGTGACCTTGCTTTATTGTCGCAGGGGTTGTTAAAAGGGAATGACCTTACGGTTTTCATTGCCAGGAGCGTTGAACTGATGGAAGGGAATAACAAAAACAAAAGCATATTAGAGGCGTAGGTCAATAACGCGCATCTGCAGGTTTTTCTGGTTGTTCCAATCGTTTTCATCAAGCGTGAAAACAATGTCAACCGGCTGGCGCTGCTCCAGCAGGTGAAATTTGTTTGCCATGTTAAAACCGATTCCGGTAAATGTATAATTATCGCGTGTAAGGGAGAATTTAATATGATTCTCCTTTACTATTTTGCTATGGCCGGTATTGTACACTCCTTTTACTATCAGTACGGGTCTGGCGTTCGCCGGTCCGAATGGTTCCATTTGCAGCAGAATTTTATAAAAAATTGCAGTGAGCTCTTTCAGCTCTACCTCGGCATCTATAATAATTTCCGGAATTAACAGTTCTTCGGTGATTGTTGCGGTGACCACTTCTTCGAAACGGTCCTGGAACGCGGTGATATTTTCGGTGAGCATGGTCATGCCGGCTGCATAAAAGTGTCCACCATAACCCAGCAACAGGTCTTTGCACTGATGGATTGCCTCATAAACATTAAAGCCAGCCACACTTCTTGCCGAGCCGGCGATGTAATCGCCTGATTTGGTCAGAACGATGGTCGGCCTGTAATAATGATCGATCAACCTGGAAGCTACAATTCCCACAACGCCTTTGTGCCAGTGCGACTGGTAGATCACCGTTGATTTTCTGCTGATGAGCAATGCGTTTGAATTAATTAATTCAAGTGCTTCCTGCGTGATGGACTGATCGGCTTCCTTTCTGTCCGTATTATCGGCATGCAGCATTTCTGCGTATTGCAGTGCTTCTTCATACGTTTTTGAGATAAACATCTGCACCGCTTTCCGTGCGTCATCCATCCTTCCGGCGGCGTTAATTCTTGGCGCTATCATAAACACCAGGCTGCTGATCAGCAATTCTTTTTTCAAGCCGCTTAAATGCATCAGCGCCTTAATGCCATCGTTAGGAGCGGTGTTGGCTTTTTTTAATCCATAAAAAGCGAGAATGCGGTTCTCACCCACCATTGTTACGATATCAGCGGCAATGGCGGTGGCTACAAGGTCGAGGTACCTGAAGGCACGTTCGTCCGGAAGTCCGAGTGTTTTGCACAGTGCGCAGATTAATTTAAACCCTACACCACAGCCGCAGAGATCTTTAAAAGGATACCCGCAGCCGGCTTGTTTAGGGTTGAGTATGGCGATGGCCGGGGGAAGAATATCATCGGGAAGATGATGGTCGCAAACAATAAAATCAATTCCGAGTTGTTGCGCGTAAGTAATTAATTCAATTGATTTGATCCCGCAATCCAGGGAAATAATGAGTGAATAATTTTCTTTGCAGGCAAACTCTATTCCTGACCGGGAAACACCATAGCCTTCCCGGTAACGGTGCGGAATATAAAATTCTATATTTTCCGGATCGTAAATGCTGCGCAGAAAACTGGTCATGCATGCCACTGAAGTGGTGCCGTCCACGTCATAATCACCGAATACCAGTATTTTTTCTTTATTTCCAATCGCCAGCAATATTCTCTGGACAGCCGTTTCCATGTCTTTCATCAGCCATGGATCATGTAAGCCATCCAGTGAGGGCCGGAAAAAACCATGTGCGGCTTCATAAGTCTTTATTCCACGCTGTACAAGTATCCTGCAGAGAACAGGACTTATTTTAAGGCTTTCCTGCAACGCATTGCAGGCGGCTTCATCTGCCTTTAATATGTTCCATCTTTTCTGCATATCATTTTAGTGGTTTCTGTCAGTAGTGAAGCGGACAAGCTCTTCCAGTGCGTCTTTCACTTTATCATCTTTAAAAGAAGATAGTATGATCAGTGCCTCGTCCCGGTAGGCCATCATTTTATTACTGGCATATTCGATCCCCCCCGATTTTTTAACTTCCTCAATCACCTCCCTGACTTTATCAGAGTTTTTGTTGTGATTTTTCAGGAGATAGATAAGCGCTCTCTTTTTTGATTTGCCAACAGTGTTCAGCGTGTAAATAAGCGGAAGGGTCAGTTTTTTTTCCTTGATGTCGTTTCCTGTGGGTTTACCTGCCGACGCGTTTCCATAGTCGAAAAGGTCGTCTTTTATTTGAAAAGCCATTCCTGTTTTTTCACCAAAAAGCCGTAGTTTTTCTGCGGTCTCTTCGTTGTGGGAAGCGGAATATGCGCCAGCGGCACAGGATGAGGCAAGGAGGGAAGCGGTTTTGTTCCTTATTATCTCAAAATATACTTCCTCGCTCAGATTCAGGGAGCGTGATTTTTCGATCTGGAGCAGTTCCCCCTCACTCATCAGTCTGACCGCCTGCGAAAGAAGCTGAAGGATCCGGAAGTCATCATGGTCAAGGGATAAGAGTAATCCCTTAGCCAACAGGTAATCGCCCACCAGCACGGAAATTTTAGTCTTCCAGAGAGCATACGTTGAAAAAAATCCCCTTCTTTCCAGGGACTCATCTACTACATCGTCATGGACAAGAGTAGCCGTGTGCAGCAGCTCTACAAGGGAAGCAGCCCTGTACGTGGATTCGTTTATGCCGCCGCAGAGCTTTGCAGACAATAACACGAACATCGGCCGCAATTGTTTACCCTTGCGGTTAACGATGAACCGCATGATCCTGTCAAGGAGAGGCACCTGGCTCTTTACCGCCTCCCTGAATTCTTTTTCAAAAATGATCAGTTCGTCCTGAAGTATTTCTTCGGCTAGTTTCATTAATCGGAAAGCAAATTACTACTTTGAAATTTATTCCATCAGGGTTGTTAAAATTTACGGCTATCTTGGTTTTCGATTGATTGACTTTTAGTTACGTTTATTTCTTTGCTAAAAAAGTTTGCTAATTAACTTTCAATTAATATTTTTGCAACAGTTTACAGCTTTGTAATTTCTTAATATTCATATTAAAACTCAGTTATGTCAAGCAAAATGTACTCAGTATTTGTTGGCTTACTATGCCTGATAGGATCAGGCGTGGCAGCGCAGCAGGGTGGGAAGGATTACAGTCCGCAGGATTCGTCTGTTGTACCCTCCAAAAGATTACCACAGCATACCGAATTCATGTCCAACAATTATGCTTTTCCCGCCAAGCCCCGCAACCAATGGGAACTAGGCATTAAGGTAGGTGCATTTGGCATTTCAGGAGACGTTCCATCTGTATTTCCAGGTATCGGTGCCGGGCTTCATCTCCGTAAAGCACTCGGGTATGTATTTTCCTTGAGAGGTGAACTGGGATTTGGAACCACCAAAGGACTTTCATTTTCAAGTACAACTGCCTATAAATTTAACCCGGCCTGGGCCCGTTACCTTGACGGTGCCGGCAATCCTACGCAGGCGATTTTTTATAATTACAAGTCGACTGTTTACGATGCGAGCCTGCAGGGAGTGGTTACCCTGAACAATATCAGGTTCCACAAATCAAAGACCAGCTTCAACGTATATGGTTTCGCAGGTTTAGGCGGAATGATATATGATACAAAGATAGATGCGCTCAACGCAGAGGGTCAGCCTTACGATTTTTCTTCTATCCCTGCCGGTCACTACCAGCAAAGAAGAACGATCAAGAAAGCATTAAAGAAACTGCTTGATGGCAAGTATGAAACGCCTGCCGAAGCACCGATTAATAAACCCCAGATGTTCGGCAAGCCTTTCACGCCATCATTTGTTACCGGTGTGGGAATGCAGTTCAAGATTAACAGGAAACTGAGCCTGGCGCTGGAAACTAAATTTACGCTTCCTTTAAGGACCGATCTTCTTGATGGCCAGCAGTGGCAGTCAAACAGCTCTTTTGCTCCTGCTCAGACACGGGACTATGATACGTATAATTTCACTTCTGTTGGTCTTAATATCGCTCTTGGAGGAAAATCTGTTGAGCCGCTCTGGTGGATCAATCCCCTGGATTATGCTTACAGCGAGATCAACAAACCCAACCACATGAAGCTTCCAAAACCAGTTTTGGATGATGCTGATGGTGATGGGATCACTGACCAGTTCGACAATGAGCCGAATACCCCGGCAGGATCTCCTGTTGACTCACATGGTGTGAGCCGTGATACGGATGGTGATGGTGTTCCTGATTCCAAGGATAAGGAGCTGATCACGCCAACACAGTGCCAGCCGGTTGACGCTGACGGAGTAGGTAAATGTCCTCCTCCGGAATGCTGCAAGATGATCGATTCATTAATGCAGTATGGTGTTCGCGGACGTTGCAACATTGGAGATCTTCCAAGCGTAACGTTTAAAGGAAAGACAGTGACCCTGAGTAAAGACGCCAAGGCGCTAATCACAGGTATCGCTTCCAAGATCCGTGACAACTCAGAATGTAAAATTGCCGTTGTCGGATATTGTGCCTCGAGCAAATCAGAACAGCAATTGAGTTGGGACAGGGTTAACGCAGTGATTAACTACCTTGTTGAAAAGGAAGGTATCAGCGCTGACCGTTTCATTTTCAAATATGGCCAGGAAGGCGGCGACTGCAACACTGTAGACCTGAAAGATGGCTCTCAGGAAGAAGGTCCGACCACTGTTCCTGCACCTCATCCTAACTTGAGAAGAAGATAATTAACGTTATCACAGATATAAAAATCCCCGCATTGCGGGGATTTTTTATTAAAAAGACTATTTTCGCAATCTTTATGAGAACATTCCTCTTTTTGATGATAGTGGTTTTGGCCTCTTCCTGCTCCAATTTTTCCAAGGTGCAAAAGAGTACTGACTATGAATACAAGCTGAGAATGGCGGAAAAATATTATACCGCAAAGAAGTACAATAATGCTTCCCAGCTCTACCAGGAGCTGTTCCCGATATTTAAGGGAAGTACCAAATTCGAAGATCTTTTTTATAAATACGCCTATTGTTCATTTTATCTGAAAGACTGGCTACAGGCGGAAAATCTTTTCAAGCAATTTACCGAAGTGTTCCCTACCAGCTCTAAAGCGGAAGAAATGGAATATATGCGGTCCTACACTTACTATGTGCAGTCCCCCAAAGTAGAGCTGGATCAGACAAATTCATTGAAGACGATCGGGCTGATGCAGACATTTATCAATACACACCCTAATTCAGCAAAAAACGCAGAGGCGAACGGGATCATTGAAAAGCTGAGGGCAAAGCTGGAAATGAAAGATTACATGAGCGCCGAACTGTATTTTAACATGGGCCATTACCGTGCTGCGGCAATAGCCTTTTCCAGCCTTATGAGTAATTATCCCGATACGAAAAAAGGAGACGAATATAAATTGCAGGTTATTAAATCATATTATCTCTACGCCCAGAACAGCATAGATCTCCGGAAGCCGGTACGTTACGAGCAGGTGGTTACGGAGGTAAACGATTTTACCGACAGGTATCCGGAGAGCAGTCTTTTGAAAGATGCCGAACACTATGCTTCCTTATCTCAAAACAACATTAAACTTTTACAAAATGAGCAGGTTAAGACGTCAAATCAGCGCTAATACAGCAAACACTGCTGAAACCAAGGATCTGAATGTGATCAAGGGAAAGACAGGTAATGTATATGAGTCTATCGCCATCATTGCCAAAAGAGCCAATCAGATCAATATTTCCCTGAAAGAAGAATTGCATAGCAAGCTGGAAGAATTCGCCAGCCATACAGACAGCCTGGAAGAGATACATGAAAACAAAGAACAGATTGAAATCTCAAGGGCATACGAAAGAATGCCTAATCCCGCATTGCTGGCCACCCAGGAATTCCTGGAAGACAAGATATACCATCGCAAAAATGAAGATGACCTGTTCAGCTAGTTGAAGTTTGTACTGCCTCACCTATCTTTATTACGATGTTAAAGGGCAAGAAAATTTTACTGGCCGTTACGGGTAGCATTGCCGCTTATAAATCGGCTCTGCTGATAAGGCTTTTAATAAAGGAAGGCGCTGAGGTTAATGTAATTATGACGAATTCCGCAAAGGATTTCATCACGCCGCTTACCTTGTCCACCCTCGCTAGAAATCCAGTAATCACTGACCTGTTCACCGAAGGATCCTGGTCCAACCATGTAATGATGGGGCGTTGGGCCGATCTGATGCTCGTGGCGCCATTAAGTTGCAACACCCTGGCAAAGATGGCCAATGGGCTTTGCGACAATATGCTGCTTGCTACTTATCTTTCCGCCACCTGCCCGGTAGTCCTGGTCCCGGCAATGGATGAAGATATGTGGAAGCATCCCACCACAATTATTAATCTTCATAAAGTAAGAGAAGCTGGTAATTTCATTATTCCTGTTGACAATGGCGAACTGGCAAGTGGGCTGACAGGAGAAGGAAGAATGGCCGAGCCGGAAAGTATCCTGGTATTTATCACAGAACATTTTTTTTTAAAGAAAGATCTTCAGGGGAAAAAAGTGCTGGTTACAGCCGGCCCTACCTTTGAGCCGATTGACCCGGTCCGATTTATTGGCAACCATTCTTCCGGAAAAATGGGGATGTCATTGTGCAGGGAACTTGCCTCCAGGGGAGCTGAAGTAACGCTTGTGATCGGTCCCGCACCGAATACAGCTGATCTTAAAGGGGTTAATATTATAAGGGTAATGACCGCTGCTGAAATGTTTGATGCCTGTGAAAGAAGTTTTTCCGGCTCCGATATAGCGGTCATGTCCGCAGCAGTGGCAGACTATACGCCGGTTAATACGGCAACTGAGAAGATCAGGAAGAATTCTGAGGTAATTACCCTGGAACTTAAAAGAACAAAGGATATATTAAAGACTTTGGGGGAACAAAAACAGATCGGACAGTTGCTTGTGGGTTTCGCATTGGAAACGGAAAATGAAGAGGATAATGCCCTGGCAAAGCTGGCCGGAAAGAACGCGGATATGATCGTGCTGAATTCACTGAGAGATGAGGGCGCCGGTTTCGGTCATGATACTAACAAAATCATCATATTTGAAAAAAACGGTAACAGGACGATGTACGAACGTAAACCGAAACAACAAGTTGCGAAAGATATCGTTGACAGAATTGTAAAATTACTGAATGTTTAAAAAATTGCTTTTATGCGCATGGCTGGCGGTGCTGATGGTTACAGCCAGGGCACAGGAACTGTTGGCTCATGTATCCATTAATGCGAGCCAGGTCAGTTCGCAGGTCGACAAAAAAGTTTTCCAGACACTCCAGACGGCACTGGTTTCTTTTTTAAACAACAGGAAATGGACGGAAGATACCTACCAGCCAGCTGAAAAGATCAACTGCAATTTTTTAATAATTATATCCAAAGCCGAAGACGGTGTATTTACCGGATCGATAACAGTGCAGGCTGCCAGACCGGTATATAATTCTTCTTATGTTACCCCTCTTATGAATTTCAGGGATGAGGCAATAACTTTTAAATATATTGAGTTCCAGCCTATTGAATTTAATGAGAACCGCGTAGCCGGGTCGGATCCGCTGACATCAAATCTTACGGCCTCTATTGCTTTTTACGTCTATGTGATCCTCGGGCTCGATTATGATTCGTTTACCCTGAGAGGAGGCGATCCTTATTTTCAGAAAGCGGAAAACATTATTAATAATGCTCCTGACGGGCGCAAAATTATTGGGTGGAAACCTTTTGACGGACAACGCAACCGGTACTGGCTTATGGAAAATTTTACCAACACCAAATATGCGGTGATACATGATGCTATGTATAATTATTATCGCCTTGGTATGGATCACATGTATGAAAAGGAACCGGAAGCACGCGCCGCAATACTGAATTGCATTACACAGCTCAATACGTTAAACAATGACCAGTTCAATTCGATGATCATTCCTTTTTTCTTTCAGGGCAAGTCAAACGAGATCGTAAAGGTCTTTAAAAAGTCGCCTCCGGAAGAAAAGCAAAAGGTGCAGGAGATGATGAGCAAAATGGATGTTTCCAATTCGAATACCTATAAACAGGAACTGAAATGAGATGGATAACAGTGCTACTGGCCATCTTGCTGTTTGGATGCATCGATAAAATGAAAATTCCGCCGGATATTATCATGCGGCCTAAAATGGAAAAGATATTGTGGGAAATGACACAGGCCGACCGTTTTGTAAGTTCGTATATACAAACCCGTAAGGACACCCTGGGAAGGAATAAAAAGGAAGCGGTTGACGTGTACGATAAGGTATTCAACTTCAACGGGATTACCCGGCAGGAATTTTTAACCAGTTATAAATTTTATCTTGGCCGCCCTGACATTTTAAAGATCATGTTCGATTCGATATCTGTCCGGGCAGAAAGGAAAAAAGCTGAAGTGTACATGCATCCCAAAGCAAAAATAGATTCACTCAGAATAAAAAATGATTCGATCACAAAAAAACAACTGTCCAAACCACGCCTGCCATGAATAAAGTGTGCGCTAATGCCGACGATGCCATAAAAGATATTGCAAACAATTCCATTATCATGCTTGGAGGATTCGGTCTTTGCGGAATTCCGGAAAAATGTATTGCCGCGCTGGTGCGCGCCGGAGTAACCGGTCTTACCTGTATCAGTAATAATGCGGGGGTGGACGATTTTGGCCTGGGGCTGTTGTTAAAGACAAGGCAGATCAAAAAGATGCTGAGTTCCTATGTTGGCGAAAATGCAGAATTTGAGCGACAGCTGCTGAGTGGTGAATTGGACGTGGACCTGATACCTCAAGGCACGCTGGCTACCCGAATACAAATGGCGGGCATGGGTATCCCGGCATTTTTCACGCCGGCTGGGTATGGCACTGAAGTACAGCAGGGAAAGGAGGTTAGGGAGTTTAATGGAAAAATGCACCTGATGGAGCTTGCGCTGCATGCGGATTTCGCGATAGTGAAAGCCTGGAAAGGTGATCAATATGGCAACCTCGTTTTTCGTAAGGCGACGCGCAATTTTTCGACGTCTATGGCGAAAGCGGGTGATATCACGATTGCTGAAGTGGAGCATCTTGTTGACCTTGGGGAACTTGATCCGGATAATATCCATGTTCCCGGAATTTATGTGCACAGGATTTTTGAAGGAAAGAATTATGAGAAAAGAATTGAAAGAAAAACTGTAGCCGTACACCACTGATTTTTTAATCCTGACAACTACCGGTATGCCTCTTGATAAATTTGGAATCGCAAAAAGAATTGCAAAAGACCTTAAGGATGGAATGTATGTAAACCTGGGAATTGGTATTCCAACACTTGTGGCCAATTACATTACTCCCGGATTGTCTATTATGCTACAGTCTGAAAACGGTATGCTTGGGATGGGACCTTACCCATCAGAGGCGGAAATGGATGCTGACCTTATAAATGCGGGTAAAGAAACGGTAACCCTGGTGTCTGGGGGATCATTTTTCGACAGCGCTGAAAGTTTTGGAATGATACGTGCCGGCAAGGTTGACCTTACTGTTCTTGGCGCTATGGAGGTTTCTGAAAATGGGGATATCGCCAATTGGAAAATACCCGGAAAAATGGTTAAGGGCATGGGTGGAGCAATGGATCTTGTTGCCAGCGCCCGTAATATCATTGTAGCGATGATGCATACCAATCCAAAAGGAGAATCGAAGATCCTGCCAATCTGTACCCTGCCGCTTACTGGGGTAAATCGCGTGAAACGTGTTGTCACTGAACTTGCCGTAATGGATATTTTAGCTGAAGGTGGGTTCAGACTGGTGGAGCGTGCACCAGGTGTGAGCGTTGAAGAGATCAGGTTAAAAACCGCGGGTAAATTAATTATTCAGGGGGATATTCCGGAGATGGAACTTTAATCGATCAGGTTATTTTTTACTGCAAAGAAAACCAGGCCTGCCGTGTTTTTGGCGCCAAAGCGCTCCATAAGCCTGTCTTTAATCGCTTCCACCGTTCTTGGGCTCACTTCAAGTTTTTGGGCTATCTCCTGAGCGGTAAATTCCATGCAAATGTATTTTACAACATCCCTTTCGCGGTCGCTTAATGTTATCTCGCTGGTAATGGTAGGGGCCACTTTTTGGCGTGCATGTGATTTTTTCAAAAGTATCCTGTTCACGAAGTTGTTAAGATAATATCCTTTGGACATTACTTCCATGATAGCTTTCTTGATCTCGGAAGGGTCGGCACTTTTAAGAAGGTACCCATTGGCGCCAATTTCCATCATATGGCTAACGAAGCGCTCATCTTCGTACATGGTTAGGGCGATAATGTGAATGTGGGGATATTGCTTAGCGACAACTTTAGTGGTTTCTATACCATCTTTCAGAGGCATCCGGAGATCCATCAGGATCACGTCCGGGGACTCTGCGGCGGCAGGCAGGAGATCCAAAAGTTCCTGGCCATTTTCCGCTTCAAGAACAAATTTAATATTAGGATAAGGTCGTAGCGAAAGGATAACACCCTTGCGGAATATTTTGTGATCGTCTGCAATGGCTACTTTAATGGGACCCATAGGTTTTTATTGGTATCTAAAATTAGCGATAAACAATCATACTGTGTTGTTTGATATCAATATATCACCACCTGTTCTTCCTTCACAGTCATTTCTTCTGTTTTAGGAACTTCTATTGTTACTTTATAGTATGTCTGGGACATATCTTTTTCAAAAAATATTTTTCCCTGCAGGAGTTTAAGACGGCTTTGAATGTTTTTAAGGCCCAGCCCACCGCTGCTTTTATTTAATTTTTCAAAATCTGCCTGGGTTAAGCCTCTGCCGTCGTGATGCATGCGAATATATAGTTTGGATCCGCTTAAGTTTTGGGTAAGGTGTATAAAACTGCTGTTACTGTGCTTGAGGATATTATTGATAAGCTCCTGTATAACGCGGAAGATGATCAGTTCCTGATCGGCCTGCAGGCGTTCCCGGTAATCATGAAAGCGACAGCTGGCGTTGAGACTTCCCGAGCCGCTGATCTTCTGAAAGAGATCGTTGACGGCAGATTCCAGGCCGAAATTTTTCAACGTAGGAGGCATCAGGCTATGAGAGATATTGCGGATCAGCTGTATTGTGTCATCAATGATCTGCTTGGCATTGTAAATGCTCTGCAGCTGGGCGGTTTTGTCAAGGTTAACAAGGTTTTCGTTCAGGTATAGCCGGGCAGTGGCCAGTAATGGTCCGGCATCATCATGAAGATCTGCTGCTATGCGCTGCCGCTCCTCTTCCTGAAAGCGGATTGAGGCATTGAGCAGGGTTTTCTGCTGTTCATGTTCCAGTTTTTGAAGCCGGAACTGGTAGCGGATCACTTTGCGCTGGTGAAAGATTATAAAAACGATCATACCGATAACAAGAACCAGCATGCCGATAGTTCCGAATAATAGTACCTCACTACCCGGATTGGCTGCATTAAGAAATATCATGATGTAGTTTCAAGTATGATTCAAATTAAGTTTTGTATGAGTTTTCAAGAATATTGTCATCAAAAGGTGGTTCATATGATAAATCGATGCTTTTGCGATTTTTTCGAGAAAATGCTATAGCAAACAAAATGTTTTTTGTGATATTAGCAACAAGAAAGATTTTCCAATATATATCCCTTAGTTCTTTAATTAAACTATTTGCTTCAACAAATAGAAAAAATGATGCTGACAAATAAACCATGAATCCAGCCACAAACCAGAAATTTTGATCCTCATATATAAATACAACCTGAGGTTTATTCAACTGGTCAAAAAGGTAAAATATACAATAGATTATAATTAATATTGACTCGCTTGATGCAGATAGAGAATCAAAAGTACTTCTCTTTGAAGCAAAGAAAATGATTAAAGCAAAAGTAAAAAAACCTATAGTCAAGGTCAAGATAACATTCTTAAAGACCTTATTGTCTATAACAGAGTATAAAAAAAATGCAAAAATAGAATACTCAACAATAGTGTAAACGGATAAAAAAATAAAAGTTAACCTGTCATAAACCGGCTTTTCGAATATTAAAAGAAAATTATCATTAATAAAGGAAATAGCTATGTAAAATAGAAGAACCTTTACCCATATCAGTTTATTCCTTTTGTAGAATATTATGAATACGAGTAAAGGTATTAAGTGTGACCAATAGCTAATATCTGTAAGTATGTTGACTATTATCAGGGGTTTATCCTTCAAATATATAAAACAACGTTTACTTATTGAATATTACTCTGGATTAGTCGATAGTAACGTCCCAGTTATCACTGTCAGATGTTCTTGGACCGTCGCCGCCGGTTCTGATGCGGTCTGCAACGATTCCTTTGTTAGATTCCAGAGTCCCCGTGTTGTTAATGGTGCTGAAATTAAGGATTGCTTTTCCGTCGCTGTTCAATCCAACATAAACGAGGGTTTTTTGTCCCATTTCGTTGAAAGCGCTGTAAAACTTGATTCCTGCGCAATCTGGTTGTGCAAGGATCTGGTCAAGGATGTTCCTTCCAATTTCATAAAACTGAACATCACTTGGGTTAGCCGACCTGAAATCGCTGATCATTTTTGTGCCCAGCTCGTAACCAATTTCTTCACCAATAGCTGATACTGGTTTTGCGAGGGTTTGATTTTTTGCCATAATTGAGAAGTTTTTAGAGGTGGAAAATGTTAATTTGAGCCTTAAAAAAGCTTCAAAAAAAAAACCTGGGCAATAGGGGTTTACTTTAGTAAAAGGTTTACTTTGCCTGAAAATCAACCAGGCTGAGTGTTTCATGGGAATTTACCTGTAAGTGTACGAGTAAAAATAGAGAAAATTTCCTAAGCCTGAATAGTATTTTTACCATCGTTGTTTTCCGAACCATATGGGTAATATTCCGATAAATATTAAGTTGTTCACATTTAAGGCAGAAATGTGGATAAGTGTAAACACTTAGCCTATAAACCCGTTTTTCTCAATTAACTCACAATGACCGCTGAACTGGTAATTAAGGTTTCAATAGCAGATGATCACAAAATATTCAGGGATGGCATCAGGATGGCGCTTAAAGACAAGGAGTACCTGCGGATATTGTGGGAAGCAGAAGATGGAAGAGATCTGATGCATAAAATGCAGTTGAAAAAGCCTGATGTGCTGTTAATGGACATCCGGATGCCTGAAGTAGACGGTGTAAATGCCATCGGAATGCTTAGGAAGGAATACGATGACGTAAAAATCATAGTTCTGACCATGTATGACGACCAGGAAATGATCACTAAGATGATGGAAATGGGCGCAAACGCATATCTCACTAAAACCTCCGATCCCGAAGAGATATATCAGGCTATCCTGAGCTGCATGAATAATGATTTTTATTTTAATGACCTTGTCAATAAGGCTGTTCTTTCAAAGCTGCAAACCAAAAGGCAGGTACGGCAATTTTACCCCAATCCAATAAAATTTTCGGAAAAAGAGATCCGCATCTTAAAATTGCTTGCGGAAGATAAAACCACGGAAGAAATTTCAAGAGAGGTTTTTCTCAGTCCACGCACGGTGGAGACCATCCGGCAAAATATGAAAACAAAGGTTGGCGCCAAAACTATTGCCGGTTTAATTATGTACGGTATGAGGAACAAGATCATAGATTAGAATGTATGAATGCCATGCTTAAGTGAATACATGGCCAGGCCCACCCTGCTTTTTACATCCAGTTTATCAAACAAATTATCCCTGAGGTTGTCCACGGCCCTGGGATTAAGGTGCATATTTACTGCAATTTCCTTGTAGGTCATTTCCGTACAGGTAAGTCTGAGAAACCGTATTTCGGTTTCAGTGAGCATGGAGCGCATCAGGGTAGACTGTTCCTGGTTTTTGCGGAAAAGGTTTACCAGCTTACCGGTGGTGTCATTTGTATAATAATATCCACACTGCATCACAGAACTAATGGCAAATTTTAATTCCGCAGGATGAATATCTTTTTTTAAAAATCCTTTTACACCCACCTGTAATAACCTGATCATTGTAAGTTCCGTATCGTACATCGTGAGCATCAGCACGTGTACTTTCGGATAATACGATTGCATCCAGCTGGCCGTGTCGTAACCATCCATTTGCGGCATGTTAAGGTCGAGAAGAATAATATCCGGAAGAAATCCCTCTTCAATTGTTTTTACCAGTTCCTTTCCGTTATTGGACTCTGTAATTACCTTGCAGTTTTCAAAACTGTTGATAAGTGCGGCCAGTGCATTCCTTAATAAAATATGATCGTCTGCAAGCGCAATTTTGGTGAGCTGTGTCTCTTTTTCCATGGTTTTATTTTTCCTTTTTTTGAAGAAGTGGAGTGGTTATTACTATCATTGTTCCTTTGTTGGTTTTGCTTACGATCCTACACTCGCTGTCGATCATTTTTGCACGTTGCTGTATATTATTCAATCCTGCTCCACCGGGGCATTTTTTAAGTTCATTTGCCTGGTTAAATAGAAAACCAATGCCATCATCTGTAACCGACAGTATAAGATGGGAGATATTGTAATCGAGAACTATTCGAACGTTTTCTGCCCTGGAATGTTTTATAATATTATTAAGGCTTTCCTGGATGATTCTGAAAATCACCAGTTCTATTTTAGAATCAAGGAAAACCGGTGCGCCGGTTACCAGGTATTCAATTTTAAATAAACCTGTCTTTTCAATATTTTCGATTTCGTTCTCTACGGCTTTTAACAACCCGAATGTTTTTATTATATCGGCATTCAGGCTTTTTGAAATGTTGCTGAGACTTTGAATGGCATCGCCGATAAGATTAATAGAGAGATTTATCTTGTCCTGGTATGGGGCTGGTTCCGGATAGTTAAGCGTATTCAGGTGAAGTTTTGAAAGGGTTAGACCAAGAGCGATATTGTCATGAATATCCCGTGATACGTACTGTAATGTCTGCTCCTGTATTTCGAGTTTTGTTTGAAGAATATTTTTTTCATGATCCAGTTTTATTTCCTCCATATCTTTTTGGAATGAAAGTTGTTTTTTTTGATACAGATACAAAATGGTGATAATGAATCCTGCTAATAGCAAAATCAGCGCTGTAGTTGCAATAACAAGTTCTATTACGCTGATATTTTGATCTGACATCTTAGGCCAATATTAAAAAAAATGAATAAAGTAATATATCCGATAAAATTCATGACATAAATGGTATTGTATAAGTCAATAAAATTCAATAAAATATTATTTCGCTGGAGAAATAACGGTATAAGAAATGCGAAAAGAAGAAGCATTCCTGTTATGGTCCAAAATTGAGGATGTTCTAATAATTTAATATTTGCTGGAGTAGTAAAAATCTCCAAATAATAAAAAAGACATCCAATTATTATTAAATATGATTCAATAACTGTAAGATAATCTGGAATTTCGTTAAATGCAGGCGTGTAAATCCAATAATAAAAAACTAAAAGAGGATACCCGGCAGCAAAAAATCTGAGAACTTTTTTTATTTTAGCTGATTTTATGGAGTTAATGATAAAATAATAGAACACTATGTATTCAAAGAGCATAAATATGTTTATTGAATTTCTAATAATAATATTTTTGGAAAAATCATGATCCGTAAAAACACTTATATATACTCCAAAACCACATTGCAGCAAAGAAATGATACCATATAGTATTAGTATTTTGAACTCTTTGATCTTTTTATAAAACAAGATCCCATGAAGAACAAATAGGAATGTTACTATTATCTGTATTGGTACGGTGTAATAGAAAAGTGAGAAATATTCAAGCACAACGTAAGGGTTTTAAGGTTTAAGGTTCAAGAAGACCTCCCAAGGTAAAGGATTGCCTTTGGTCACAATGCCGTATTATCACGGTAAAATGGTAAGAAAAACACTGTAGGAATACTGTGAAATGAGATGAAATCGGAAATAAGTATACGAAATCTATAATTTGGTCAATTACTTTGTTCAGGAAGGTCTCAACGGCAGGCTACCCTTGGCTGAAATTACTTGCAATACACCAACCGCATGTTACTTTTTACCATCCAGTAAATGCATAACGGCACGGTGAAATCCAGATGGATCTTGCAGTGGCCCCCCATGGCTCACATTTCGAAGCACTACCAGTTTTGCATGTGGGATGAGGTTGGCAAGTGCCTGAAAATGTTCGCGTTTGTAAAACTGTTCATATTGCCCGCAGGCTATAACGGTGGTAGCTGTTATCGTTTTTATCTGATTGGTATCCAGCTCAGGTTCGGCACCATACATTTTTAAAAGCGCTTTTTTCAGCGCTGGAAAACCATTTGGGGTAGGAGAAATCCTGCTGTAATCTCCTTTCGCCTGCTTGATAAAATGCGCTGCCAAAGCAGTGTCAGGAGCTTCTGTCTTCTCGCCCGACCGGCTGAAATTGGTGCCGAAGGTAAATAGCTTATCAATCCTTTCGGGATGTTGCATGGCCAGTATCAATCCAATTATTCCTCCATCGCTCCAACCCACGACCGATGCTTTTAAAATTTTCAGATCATTCATCAGCAGCAGCACATCGGATGCCATCAGTTCGTATGTCAGTGGCTGACCGGACAGTGTGCTTCTTCCATGCCCCCGGCTATCCACTATAATCAACTTGTGCGTTTTCTTTAGCAGAAGTATTTCCATGCCCCAGTAATCGGAACTGGTCAGTCCGCCATGCAGCAGCAACACAGGCTCTTTGCCCTGCTGATTATAGATAGCGTAGTAGAGCTGTATCCCATTCACCGGCAGCAGTCCGCTGATATCTGCTTTTGGCATCACCGTAAGCTCAGGCAGTGTTTTCCAGCGTGGTGTAAAATTCCTGTTGGTTGCACAGCCTGTTAACAGCATAACAAGTAATAAGAGCCTGCCAGTTTTATTTATCATTTCGGTTAGTTGTATTCATCTGTATCTATTATTACCTGAATTTAATCATTCCTTAACAAACCTAATCTCCGTTTCATGATCTAACAGTTACTAAAACTGTTGATCATGAAAACAATATTTACTTTAACACCGGTTATTTTATTAACTGCCCTGCTGTTTACGGCCTGTACCAAACAGGATTATGTTTCTGGTCCTTCCAATGAGGAACAATGGATGCGTTCACATGAAAAAGGAAGTGTCGCCTATGTGGATAATTATACCGGAAATTATATTGTAGAAACCTACGAGGGTTATTCAGTCATACGAACACTGGGTGGGATCGTTCCCAGGGAATACGACAATGAGTATGCCTGGTTCAACACCAGTGGAAGCCAGACAGTATATAATTATGATGGAAATTATTACACTAAGGAAAATGTAGTAGGATCATGGCTCAGTTGGGCAGATGCATTGGATTTGCTTAATAACATCAGTCGCGGGCAATAAAGCGCAACAATTGAGCGCAGGCATTCATCTATGCTTCAGGAGTGGCATATTGTCTTACTGCAGGACTGATCACAGTGTTGGATTTTCATGTCATGCAATTGTTAAAGACTCTTAATTTATGAATTTTAACCTTATCAAAAATAAAAAAACCGCTTTAGATATTAAAGGATCTAAAGCGGTTTTAAACGACTTGCTTACAGGTTTTTACCGTTTTCCGGGCATTCCGGGGGTTAAGAATAACCAACAGGTATTAAGGTCTGGGCGGCGGATAATGATTTTAAAGGGCTTTCATAAGAACGGGATTCAACTTTATAGTGCACGGATTAGGATAATGAAAAAAAAGTTGACTGGCATTGGATCTTAGCGATGGGTTTCTTAGGAACATGGAATACTTTTGGACAATTGGTTCGGATATCAGGATTTAGGAACTAATAACGTCAGTCAATCAACTTCTATAGCAAATATAGATGTGGATAAGTATGTGGACAAGAGCACAATTCCCCAATTTAATTTGTACGGTTTTTACTTGGGGAATAGTAATACATACATATAAACCCGGGGAATACACGACTATTTATCAACAGGTTTTCCACCAGAGTATGTGAATTAGTATAAACTGAAGCACTAAATTGTCGTATATTTCCTATAGTACTTGTCATGAAAGTTTACCATCTTGCAAGGTCGTTGGTACCAATCAAGTAAATTTAACATCCAGAATGAAACATCAGGAACCCGGAAAACCTATTAAAGTCGCCATCGCGGATGATCACGCACTATTCCGCGCGGGAGTTAAGACCGCCCTCTCCGTTAAAAAGGATATTGAACTGATCGCGGAAGCAGATAACGGCATGCAGTTGCTTAACCTTCTCAAGCATATCGAGCCAGACGTTATACTACTGGATATTCAGATGCCTATTATGGATGGTATACAAACCCTGCCCGAAATCAGGAAAATACGGCCGGATGCCAAGGTGATCATTTTATCTATGCACAATGATCATTCAATGATCTCCAAGCTTATGGAAATCGGGGCCAACAGCTACCTGACCAAGAATTCTGATTCCGAGACAATATATGAAGCAATAAAAACCTGCTATGAAAATGAGTTTTTCTTTAATGAACTCACCAACAAGGCGCTCCTTACAGGACTAAGAACCAAGCGTATTGATGCTTTCGGTTCGCCGGAAGCCGACCTTTCCGATAAAGAGCTCCGGGTGCTGAAGCTGATGTGCGAGGAAAAAACTACCAAAGAGATCGCCGACATTGTGGAGATCAGCCCCAGAACGGTAGAAGCAATCCGGGATAAGCTCAAAACGAAAACAGGCGCGAAATCGATGGCCGGACTGGTCATGTATGCCGTGAAGAATGGAATAATGAATGAAGCGAAATAACTATCTTCACTGCCCAAATTTATTGCTCATTTCAAACAACATTCCATGAAAGTTACTGTAGTGGGTGCAGGTGCCGTAGGAGCAACCTGCGCTGACAACATTGCCCGTAAAGAACTGGCAACCGAACTCGTATTGCTGGATATTAAAGAAGGAATAGCAGAAGGAAAGGCGCAGGATATGATGCAGACCGCATCACTGCTAGGCTTCGACACCCAAATCACTGGCTCTACAAACGATTACTCAAAAACTTCCGGCAGCGATGTGGTGGTGATCACCTCTGGTCTTCCCCGCAAGCCAGGCATGACCAGGGAAGAACTGATCGGCGTAAATGCAGGAATTGTAAAAGGCGTAACGGAAAACATTTTAAAATATTCGCCCGAGGCGATCATCATCGTGATCAGCAACCCGATGGATACCATGACCTATCTCGCCCTGCAGGCGACAGGCATTTCCAAACACAGGATCATCGGAATGGGCGGCACACTTGACAGCGCAAGATTTAAATACCAGCTAAGCCGGCATCTCGGTGCCAGCCCGGCAGACCTGAATGCCCTGGTAGTAGGTGGCCATGGCGATACGACCATGATCCCACTGATCCGGCTGGCAACCTGGAACAGTGTTCCTGTTACAAAATTCCTGAGTGCCGAACAGCAGCAGCAGGTTGTAGCTGATACAATGGTCGGCGGTGCAACACTTACCAAGCTGATCGGCACTTCCGCCTGGTATGCTCCAGGAGCGGCCGGGGCAGCGCTTGTGGAAACAATTCTGCGCGATGAAAAGAAATTATTCAGTTGCTGTGTGGCGCTGGAAGGCGAATACGGACAGAAAAATATATGTCTTGGCGTGCCGGTTGTTATAGGTAAAAACGGTTGGGAAAAAATAGTTGATTTTAATCTTAATCCCGAAGAGCAGACCCTTTTCAACAAAAGTGCCGATGCCGTGAGAATCATGAACGATGTGCTGAAAACCTTACCTGCCTAACCGGTAATTAACCCGGCTGATAATATAATTAATGTCCATTTGTTCCATGCATTTGAAATGGCCGAGCGGACATTTTTTATTGCCGTATTTACTGCAGGGCTGGCAGCGCAAACCCGGCACCAGTATATTTTCATAAGGTGGTTCTTTTACTGAAGAACCATAATAAGGCTCTACATCAAGCTTCGGTGATGTGCTGCCCCAGATCGCCAGCGTGGGCTTGTTAAACGCAGAAGCAATGTACTGCAGTCCCGTATCATTGGATATCACCAGCTTCGAGCGGCGCACCAGGTCAGCTGATTCGTTGAGATTAAATTTGCCGCAGGCATTATATATTTTTACACTGTCTGCTTCAGCCACTATTTCACCAATGTTCCTGTCTTCCTTCCCCCCCAGTAATATAATGGGATGATCAATACCCCCGCATAAAGCCTTCAGTTTGTGTACGGGTAATTTTTTAGTATGATAGGAAGCGCCAATAACCACAGCGATATACCCGGCAAGGTGCGATGCAGGAATGTCTGTTTCTTTTACCAGGTCTTTTTCGGGAATAAAATAATCGAGTCCTCTGCCATCATCTTTTACTCCAAACCCGCTGACCGTATCCAGATACCTGGTTGTTATGTGCCGGTGTGGCATAATGTTAATGCCTGTTTTTGTAAGAAGTATTTTTTGAAAGTTCAGCTTGTTGACCGTGAATGATTTCACGCCGAGAGACCGTTTGATCTTATTGGACCTGAAATTATTATGCAGGTCAATTACATAATCATATGCTTCATTTCTTAACTGATCAGTAACTTTCTTAATATCCTGTTCGAAATAAAAAAACTTATCTACGTAAGGATTTGATTCAGTTACAATCTTAAAAGAGGATCTGGTAAGGAAATGAACCTCGGAACTGATGATCTGCTTTTTCAGGCAACGCAGTACTGGTGATGCCAGCACGATATCACCGATGGAAGAAAAGCGTATGACCAGGAATTTCATCGCTCCACATAATTAAGATCCTTGTGAAATGTTTCCTTTGTGTAATAAGCGGCGATCAGTGTAATGACCATCGCAATAATTCCTGTAGTGATGCCACTTTTAACGATGTTCCATTTGAGGTTATCCTGGAGCACATCCTTAAATAAAATATTCAGCAGTGGCAGCGATCCGCGGACCATATTGGGTATCGTTGTAGCGGCGGTTGCCCGAAGGTTCGTGCCAAACTGTTCGGCTCCCATTGTAACGAATATCGCCCAGAATCCTGTGCTGAAACCCAGCAACGCACAAATGGAATACATGCTGGTATCGTTGTTGTTTAAGGAACTGAAAAATAATATTCCTGCTATTATTGTCATTCCATAGAATAAAAATAACGCCTTCTTGCGGCTTTTAAAATACTGGCTCACTAAACCAATCGAAATGTCGCCAATGGCAATGCCCACGTAGGCATACATAATTGCGCGGCCACTGTCCACATGTGTATCGCCATAAAAGGCTTTGGCGAAACGGTTGCTGTAATTAACCAGTATTCCTATCACGAACCATGTAGGCAGCCCGATAAGAATGGCAAGAATATATTTTCTGAACCGCGCGGTATTATTGAAGAACATCAGCAGGTTGCCGCGCTGTATATTTTCCTGTGTCTTAACTTCTTTAAACATGCCACTCTCGGCTACGCTTATGCGAAGCAGCAATAAACACACGCCGAGCATACCGCCTATTTTGTAGCAAAGCCTCCAGTCCTGGCCGGTAAATTTGAATGTAAAATAGGCGAACACGGCACCGAACAGGCCGATGCCTGCAACAAGTGAAGTACCTACACCTCTCCTGTTTTTAGGCAATAATTCACTGACAAGGGTAATGCCTGCTCCGAGCTCCCCGGCAAGACCCAGTCCGGCTACAAATCTCGCCCAGGCGTACTGATCAAGTCCGGTGACATAGCCGGTTAAAAAATTAGCTAAAGAATACAGAATGATTGAACCGAACAGCACACTAAGGCGGCCGCGCTTGTCGCCCATAATGCCCCATATAATTCCGCCTAGCAATAGCCCGATCATCTGCCAGTTAATAATTTTGGTGCTGGCCGCGATCATGGCGGTGTCGGCAACGCCCAGCGCTTTCAAACTTGGCTCGCGTACGATAGTAAAAAGCAGCAGGTCGTAGATGTCTACGAAATATCCCAGTGCCGCTACGATAACCGGCACAGAAAATATTCCATATTGTTTAGGTTTCATTATTCAGTTGAATTAAACTGTTTTATGGATTTCTTTTCTTGCCAAAAAATACTTTTATAAGTACGGGTCCGGTGGTGATCAGTACAATTCCTAGAACAATTACTTCCAGGTGTGTTTTTAGGTCGTAGTTGAATTCCTGAAGAAAAAACCTTTGTAAATAATGTCCTCCGGCGAGCATGGAACTTGTCCAGGCAATGCAGCCGACAATATTAAAAAAAGTGAATTTCTTTTTATCCATGACCACGATACCTGCGATAATCGGAGCAAAGGTTCTGATGACCGGCAGAAAGCGTGCGAATACAAGAGCTCCTCCGCCATGTTTTTCATAAAATTCTTTTGCCTGGTACAAATACCGTTGCTTAAAAATAAATCTATCCTTCCAATGAAACATGGCCGGACCGATCCGCTTTCCAAACCAGTAGCCTGCTGTGTTGCCGAGTACCCCGGCAAGGGACGTCAGGGCGATCAGCATTACAAGATTAAGAAAATCACTTCCGGTGTCGTAAAAAGTAGCGGCCAACTGGGTGCTGAAAATGCCGGATACAAAAAGAAGGGAATCGCCGGGAAGAAAAAATCCGGCGAACAGTCCCGTTTCAGCAAAGATGATGAACAGCACCAGCCAAAGACCGCCGTTCTCAATATAAAACTGTGGCTGTAATAATTGTGTCCAGTTAAAAGCGTCTAATAGAAACATAAGTTGTAGTTACTAAAGTAATTTAATTTTCCAAAGCATTTTCCCATTTACTTACTACAACGGTTGCAATACTGTTGCCTACGACATTAGTCGCGCTTCGCCCCATGTCCAGCAGCGGGTCAATTCCAAGCAGCAAGGCAAGGCCTGCTTCCGGAATATTAAATGTAGACAATGTTCCGGCGATTACCACCAGCGACGCCCTTGGTACGCCCGCTATGCCCTTGCTGGTTAGCATCAGCACCAGCAGCATGCTTAGCTGCGTGCCCAAATCCAGGTGTATACCGTAAGACTGCGCAATGAATAATGAAGCGAAAGTCATGTACATCATGCTGCCATCCAGGTTAAAAGAATAGCCAAGCGGCAAAACGAAACTTACGATTTTGTCCCGGCACCCGAATCGCTCCAGCTCTACCATGGTTTTGGGAAAAGCCGCTTCACTGCTGGAGGTAGTAAAGGCCAGGAGAACCGGTTCCCTGATCCGCCTGATTAGTTCGAATATCCGTTTCTTAACAAATAAAGAACCCGCAAGTATTAAAATTACCCAGAGGATCAGCAATCCCAGATAGAATTCTGATATAAAAATAGAATAGGTTTTCAGTATTCCAGGACCCTGTTTGGCAATGATGGAAGTCATGGCCCCAAATACTGCGAGTGGGGCAAATTTCATTACGTAGCCGGTTATTTTTAATATTACGTGCGCAATAGCATCGAATGCTTTAATTATGATATAACCTGCTTCCCCCATAGCCGCCGTGGCAACACCAAAAAATAAAGCGAAGACCACGATCTGCAATATTTCATTTTTAGCCATGGAATCTACCACGCTTACCGGGAAAACATGATAAAGGAATTCACGCAGGCCAATAGCTGTTTTGGCAACGCCGGTATTTATATTTGCGTCCGGAAGAGACAGATGCATCGCTGCTCCGGGCTGGAAAAGATTTACGAGCAGCATGCCTAACAAAAGGCTTAGTAAAGAAGCGCTGACAAACCACAGCAGCGTTTTACCTCCGATCCGGCCGACTGCCTTAATATCACCCAGTTTGGCCACCCCTACAACCAACGTAAAGAATACAAGAGGAGCAACGATCATTTTGATCAGGCGCAGGAACACATCGGGTAAAAGCGAAAAAGGTTCTGTCAGCCCCGGAATCTTTTCCGCAGGGAAATTTTCATTAAAAACAATGCCCAGGATGATCCCGGCTACCAAGGCAATAATTATGTAAAATGTTAGCCGGTTACCCTTTTTCATTATCTCCCGAATGATATTTCTGCAAGATAATATTTATCTTCCCGGCTTATTTTTTTATTTGCCTGCTTCGTTATCACATTATTACTATTGCTTATGAGTTTATTCGCAACAAAACCACTGAAGGCTTTAATGTCGGAAGCCTCCGATTCGGATAAGAGCCTCAAGAAAACCCTGGGCGTCGGCTCGCTGGTTGCGTTGGGGATTGGGGCAATAATCGGAGCTGGCCTGTTCTCGATAACAGGGGGTGCCGCTGCAAATAATGCCGGTCCTGCGATAACACTATCTTTTATAGTTGCGGCTCTAGGATGCACCTTCGCGGGATTATGCTATGCTGAATTCGCTTCCATGATCCCAGTGGCTGGAAGTGCCTACACATACTCTTATGCAACGATGGGGGAGTTCATTGCCTGGATCATCGGTTGGGATCTGGTTTTGGAATATGCTGTAGGTGCGGCGACCGTTGGGATCAGCTGGAGCCGGTATCTTGTAAAGTTTTTAGAAGGATTCCATGTTCACCTGCCCACTGCCCTCAGCACGGGCCCGCTGGACGGCGGGGTCATCAATCTGCCGGCCGTTTTTATTATTGTGCTGATGAGTCTTTTGCTGATCAGGGGAACGGGAGAAAGCGCAAAGGTAAATGCGGTGATCGTGGCGCTTAAGGTAACGGTAGTGTTCATCTTTATCATTCTTGGCTGGCAATACATTAAGACAGACAACTATACCCCGTACATACCTCGCAATACGGGGAAATTCGGTGAGTTCGGTTTCAGCGGCATCATACGTGCGGCCGCTATTGTTTTTTTTGCATATATAGGGTTCGATGCGGTGTCGACCGCTGCCCAGGAGGCGAAGAATCCCAAGCGGGACATGCCCTGGGGTATCCTCGGCTCGCTGGTTATCTGTACCGTATTGTACATTCTTTTTGCTCACGTGATGACGGGTGTTACCAGCTATACCACTTTTGCCGGCAAAGATGGAATCGCTCCTGTGGCCGTAGCCATCGAGCATATGGGAAAGGCTGATGTCAACGGGGTTATTCATGCGGATTATCCCTGGCTCAACCGCGCTATAGTGGTAGCGATCCTTGCCGGTTATTCGTCCGTTATATTGGTCATGCTGCTTGGTCAGTCGAGGGTATTCTTCTCCATGAGCAAGGACGGCCTGCTGCCAAAAGTTTTCCACCAGGTGCATCCTAAATTCAGAACGCCGGCAAAATCCAACATCGTATTCATGATCGTCGTCAGTTTGTTCGCTGCATTTATTCCCGCCAGGGTAGTGGGGGAAATGACGAGCATCGGCACGCTGTTCGCTTTTATACTGGTATGCATAGGAGTATGGGTGCTGCGGATAAAACAACCGGATGCCCCCAGGGCTTTCAAAACACCGCTGGTTCCCTTGATTCCTGTCCTGGGGATCGTTACCTGTCTGTTCATGATGGTGTTTTTGCCACTGGACACATGGATCAGGTTGATCGTATGGATGATCATCGGATTTGATGTGTACCTGTTCTACGGAATGAAGCACAGCCTGTTATCCGATCACCTGCCCGCCACCTATTCCCGCAGCAGCAGGATCGTTTCTCTTTGCGCTCTGGTGCTGGTGCTGCTGCTGGTGATAGTCGGGCTGTTTCATCATTTCGCCGAAGGCACCGAAATCGGGTTATTTTATTTTACAATGATTTTTTCAGGGTTGCATATTATTCTTTATTTGCAGAAATATTTGAAAAATAGGACCAGCATACCTGTTTAGAAATTTAGATAATTATGGGAAGAATATTTGAAGTAAGAAAAGCAACGATGTTTGCCCGGTGGGATAAAATGGCGAAGCAATTTTCGCGCATTGGTAAAGATATCGCGATCGCAGTAAAGGCCGGAGGTCCGGATACGTCTATCAACCCTGCGCTGAGAAGGTGTTTTCAGAATGCGAAAAGCGTAAACATGCCTAAAGACCGTGTGGAAGCCGCCGTAAAGAGAGCCATGGGTAAGGACATGGCGCATTTTGAAGAAGTATTGTATGAAGGATATGCGCCACATGGCGTGGCAGTGCTGATAGAAACCGCAACGGATAATACCACGCGTACCGTGGCCAATGTGCGGGCCTGTTTTAATAAAGGGAATGGAGCACTCGGCAATAGCGGAAGCGTTAGTTTTCAGTTCAAAAAACTGGGTGTATTTAAATTAAATCCTCAGGGATTGAATATCGAAGAGCTTGAGCTGGAACTGATAGATGCCGGTCTGGAAGAAATGGGAGAAGGTATTGGTGAAAGCGGAGAAGATATAATTATATTAAGAAGTGCCTTCAATGATTTTGGCAATATGCAGAAAGCGCTGGAAGAAAAAAATATCGTCCCCATCAGCGCGGAACTGGAATGGATACCTACCACTACCGTCCAGCTGCCTGAAGACCAGGCGCAGGACGTATTAAAGCTGGTAGATAAACTGGAGCAGGATGAAGATGTGCAGAAAGTTTTTTATAATCTGCAGTAATTACTCTTTCATCATCTCTAATGCAGCGGTTATAATTTCTTCCGTATTCGGCTTACTGAAGTAATCACCGTCACTGCCATAGCTCGGCCGGTGAGCTTTGCCGGTGATGGTTCTCGGGGCCGCGTCGAGCCAGCGGTACCCGCCCTGTTTTTCCATAACGATAGTGAACATATAGCCAGCCGCCCCACCCGGAACATCTTCGTCTACAAAAATAATCCTGCTGGTTTTCTTTAGCGATTCAAGGATGGTTTCCTGTACATCAAATGGCAGGAGTGTCTGGATATCTATTATTTCAATACTGACATTATGTTGTGCAAGGGTATGAGCCGCTTCTTCAATAATACGAAGCGTGGACCCGTATGATACAATGGTAATATCACTGCCTTTGCGGATGATCTCCGGTTCACCCAGCGCCACCCGGTAGTCCGGCATGTTGGAGGGAAGCTTTTCCTTTAACCTGTAGCCATTCAGTGATTCAATTACGATGGCAGGATCATTTCCATTAAGCAATGTATTGTACATGCCCAGCGCCTGCACCATATTCCGCGGCACACAGATATGAAGGCCGCGTAAAGAATGGATCATGAGACCAAGTGGTGAACCGCTGTGCCAGATGCCTTCCAGGCGATGTCCCCGCGACCGGATGATCAGCGGGCAGCTTTGCCTGCCATGGGTTCTCCAGTGCATGCAGGCCGCATCATCGCTGAGTGTCTGCAATCCATATAATATATAGTCGAGGTACTGTATCTCCGCTATTGGCCGAAGGCCCCTCATGGATAAACCAATCGCCTGTCCCACGATACTAAGTTCACGGATTCCGGTATCAAATATTCGGTGTTCGCCATATTTATTCTGCAAACCTGCAAAGCCCTGGTTTACGTCACCGATTTTTCCTACGTCTTCACCGAAGGCTACCACTGATGGGTTTGAGCTGAATAATCCATCAAAATATTTATTCAGTATCTCATAGCCGTTGATAGATGGTGCATCATCCGCATACTGTAACGTATTTGTCCGGGTAAGCAAGGGACTTTTGGGAGATTCGTCGTACAGGCAGGAAGAGTACAATTCATATCCTTCCTCCTTTAATTGAGTATAATAGTTTTTTACTTCCTGTGCCTGTGGCGAATCTTTCAAAGTAAGGATGGAAATATACAGCGCCTTTAATATGTCCTTGCGGTGAGGCTCCCTGTTTGTTTCCAGGTCTTTTTTAACGGCAGCAATTTCATTATGAACATCTGCTCCACCATCGATCAGACCGGTCAGCAGCTGTAGTGATTTTTGTATCTGTCCTGCAAGGCCATCATTTCGTTTATCCCAGGCCGCCTGCCGGCTTTTTTTTACATGATCTTTCGCTGCGGTTTCCACGCCGGTAAGTTCATCATCGCTGGCAAGCGCATTGGCGAGTATCCACTCGCGGAATTTCCTGTTGGCATCCCAGTTTCTTTCCCACTCCAGTCTGTCGGGAGTTTTATAGCGTTCATGGCTCCCTGATGAGGAATGTCCCTGTGGCTGTGTTACTTCCTCCACATGGAAAAGAGCCGGCACATGGGTGATACGCATCTGCGCAATGGCCTGTTCAAAAACTTCGCACATACCCGCATAATCCCAGGCTTTTACTTTATAAATATTCACTCCGTTGGTGCCTTCCTTTTTCTGCATGCCTTTGATGGCTTCAGAAATTGACCCTTTAGTGGTCTGCATTTCTTTCGGAACAGAAATGCCATACCCGTCATCCCATACAAAAATGGCCAGTGGAATCTGCATTACACCGGCGGCATTGACTGTTTCCCAGAAATGCCCCTCGGAAGTAGAGGCATCACCGATAGTGGCAAAGCATACTTCGTTTCCATTGTTGCTCAGATGAGAAAGTGCTTTAAGTGCCGGATTGTGCCGGAAAAGTTTGGATGCCAGGGCAAAGCCCAGCGACCGCGGCATCTGGCCCGCCGTAGGGGCGATGCCTGCGGCAATATTTTTTCTGTTTACCAGGTCGAGCCAGTTGCCTTCTTTGTCAACAAAAGGTGTGGCAAAATGGGAATTCATTTGTCTTCCGCCGCTGTGTGGTTCATTATTTATATCAGGGTCGGCATAAAGCTGTGAAAAAAATTCTTGCATAGTAGCCTGCCCAGTGGCAAACGCCAGTGTCTGGTCCCGGTAATAACCGGATAAAAGATCGCCGGGTTGAAAAAATTTCGAGGCAGCAACCTGTGCCACTTCCTTTCCATCACCGAAAATGCCGAATTTGGCCTTGCCCGTGAGCACTTCCCTGCGACCAAGGAGACTAGCTTCACGGCTTTCACAACAAACCCTGTAGTCCTGCAACACTTCCTGCCGAAAATGGTCGAAAGACAATTTATCAGAGGTTGTTGAAGAAGTATTTTCAACGTGTTCCATCCCGCAAACCTAAGGAATTTTAACATTCGGTCCCTAAGCGTTAAAAAATGGTTTATTCGGTAAATTTTACTTGCAGGTAGCCCGTTTAACTGTTAATTTTGATTTTGCTCAATGTTTATCCGATGAAGCGAACATTTATCTATTTACTTCTTGTGATTATTCCAGTGTCTTCGCTATTCGCTCAGGGCCCGGCAGCGCTAAGAACCGTTACTTCCTCTCCCGCAGCTGTGCTTTCTGAAGAAATTATCCTTCTCAGGGAACTTACCTATGATTTTGGAAAGATTCCCCAGGGAAGACCGGTGACGCATAGTTTTGAGTTGGTAAATAAAAGTAAATCACCCCTGTTGCTGGAAAACGTGCAGGCTTCCTGCGGATGTACCACTCCTGAGTGGAGCCAGGCACCGATAGCTGCCGGAACTGCTTCGGTTATTAGAGTTGGTTTCAACGCCGCCTCCGAAGGAAGGTTTACAAAGGTGATCACCATTACCTATCATAACGGGCAGGCAAAAATTTTTACTATTTCCGGCGATGTTTACCCGATGCCTACAACCTCTGCCCCACTTAACACGTCATTATCCTTAATACAATAAATAAAACCAAGTAAGAAAATGAAAACAATTATGCTGGCTTTGTCGGTTATGCTTTTTTCAACCGCAGTATTTTCACAGGCTAAAAAAGCCGAGGACCTCGTTAAATTTAAAGAAACCGTGTACGATTTTGGTAAAATAAAACAGGGCGTACCTGTTACCCATGAATTTGCTTTTACAAACGTAAGTGATAAACCGGTAGTTGTGGAAAATGCTACAGCATCGTGCGGGTGTACCACACCTTCATGGCCCCAGGCACCTGTATCAAAAGGGAAGGCCGATAAGATCACAGCCGGCTTTAATGCTGCAGCGCCGGGAGCATTCACAAAGAACATCACCGTGAAATTTTCCGGAGCGGAACTTCCCACACAAGTTACTATCAAGGGAGAGGTTCTGAAAGCGGATGATTACGCTAAGTTTGAACAAACCAAGGGTAAATAATTCGCTGATCTTATCTTTGCTAAATGCCACGAATAAGCTTGCGCGGACAGGAAATGCCTGCCTCTCCAATCCGGAAACTGGTGCCCTTCGCTGATGCTGCCAAAAAAAAAGGAATAACCGTATATCATCTTAATATAGGCCAGCCCGATATTGAAACGCCGCCGCAGGCTCTTGAGGCGGTGAGAAAGTCGGATTTTAAAGTTCTTGAATACAGCCACAGCGCCGGCAACGAAAGTTACCGGCGCAAGCTGGTTTCCTACTACAGCAGGAACGGAATTAATATAGACTACAACCAGATAATTGTCACTACAGGTGGATCCGAGGCTATTCTTTTCGGACTGATGGCCTGCCTGGATTATGGCGATGAGGTTATTATTCCAGAACCATTTTATGCTAATTACAATGGCTTCGCAGTGGAAGCCGGCATCGTAGTAAAAACGGTTACTTCTTCCATTGAATCAGGATTTGCATTGCCTTTGGCGGAAGAATTTGAAAAAGCCATCACGCCGAAAACAAAAGCAATTCTTATCTGCAATCCGAATAATCCTACGGGATATTTATATTCTAAAAAAGAGCTGGAAATTTTAAAAGATATCGTGTTAAGACACAATCTCTATTTATTTTCTGATGAGGCATACAGGGAATTCTGTTACACCGGAAATCATTACAGCGCCATGCGCCTCGAAGGGGTGGAGGAGCATGTGGTATTGATGGATACCATTTCCAAAAGATATAGCGCCTGTGGTGGAAGGATAGGGGCGATTGTTACCCGCAACCAAAGCCTGCTTTCCACGGTAATGAAATTTGCGCAGGCAAGACTAAGCCCTCCAACGTTTGCCCAGATACTGGGAGAGGCGGCAATAGATATGCCATCAGATTATTTCGATAAAACCAAAGCCGAATATTTAAGGCGCAGGGATACGCTGGTGCGCAGACTTAATGCCATGCCGGGTGTTTTTTGTCCTAATCCGGGCGGCGCATTTTATGCAATTGCCAGCCTTCCTATCGATGATTGCGATAAATTCTGCCAATGGCTGCTTGAATCTTTTTCCTATAACAACCAAACGTTAATGCTTGCACCTGCAACAGGCTTTTATGGAACGGAGGGGTTAGGAAAAAAAGAAGTGCGGCTGGCTTATGTAATTAATACGGAAGACATTGACAGGGCTATGGACTGCCTGGAAAAAGCTTTGATAGCCTATCAGGAACTGTTTTTGCAACACCTGTCTCAAAAACAATGAGCCAGATCGAAGAAACTTCTTCTCCAAAGATAACATAGGGTATTCATCACTCTTACCGGATAGATTCTGCTGATTCCATAACTTTTAGTGCCGAACGAGGATATTACTGCTGATGTGGTTATAATCGGAGGAGGCATATCCGGATTGAGCATAGCCCGTAACCTGGTGAATCATAATCAACGGTGGGCTTAGAATATTAATAAGCAGTTGGTTTTGGTTACACCCAGGTTATTCTTAACAGGGTTTTTTTACAGGCATAAATTTGGATCATTAAAAAGGGCTGCCCAATGACAACCCTTTTGATTTTTTAGTGATTTACTAGAATTATTGATCCCAGAATATTCTTGGTGTATATAAAGTCACTGCAGGAACGTTTACACTATTGTAAGACAATTCTGACTGTGGGTAAAGAAGCCTTCTCGGAACGCCGGCTGATGCCTGGGCAACAAGAGCAGGTACGCCTGTCCGGCGATAAAGTGTGAATGCTTCAGGATTTAAAAATAATGCAATATATTCCTGCGCTGCAATTTTAGCAATTGCTGCATCTGTGCCTGCCGGCAGCGGGCCGGTCACGGCGATGAATGTTGCAATATCCGCATTGGAAACCCCTACCTTTTTCATGTCTTCGGTAATGCCTGCTACGAAGGCTGTTTGAGCAGTCACCGCATCGGGTGATGCAATTCTCAGTGATGCTTCTGCTTTCATGAATTGCAATTCATCATAAGTAATAAATTCGGCAGGAGAATTAACCATATTAAAAAAACTGTTTGACACTTTAGAAACCGGGTTAACTGAATCAAGATCATAGTAAGCATAACGGGGATCATTTGAACTCTTCAGGTCTGTTGCAAGAGTGCTTGGTTCCCAGTTTATATCACCTGGTCTGTCCCTGTAAAACTGGTACCAGGAGTTGGCAGCAGTTTCTGTAGTACCAAAAATGTACTGGGCATTGTCGGATGTGCTGGTGAAAGACAATGCAATTTCGGATAAAGCAGTTGCAGCCATTGCGGCATTTGCCTTACTCTGGTGAATGGCCAGTCTTGCTTTGATAGCGTGTCCGAATTTTATCCATTTGTCAGCAGCACCTCCGTAAATCACATCATCTGTTGAAGGGGTAATACCTCCCACACTTTCACCAAGCTTCGCTATACCCTGGTCTACAAGTGTTGAAATAGTATCATAAAGAGCCTTATCCTTATCATAGGCAGGATGAAAATCCTGCGATGTTTCATTGCCGGTGAAAGCCTTGGAATAAGGAATATCACCCCAAAGATCAACGGCGACCTGTAAGGTATATGCCATAATTATTCTTGAAATACCACTGTATTCATTATATCCGCCGGCATCAGAAATCTTGATCAGGGTGTGATTGTTTTCCAGTACTGAAGTATAAAGATCACCCCATAAGTTTTCAAATACTCCTGGATTAAAGTTGTATTGATAATATTGCTGGGCCTGGCTGTTCGCGCCAAGAACCTGCTGGGTTATTATTGATGTGTACCTGGAAATATCACCATTTATAGTGTATGCCATAGATGCTTCAACAGTAGGAAGGAGCAGATTTGGCTTTACAGAAGCAAGTACATTTGGATTATTGTTGACGTTAGTAAAAAAGGTCTTCTTACAGGACGCTGTAATCAATAATGCCGGAATAATGAGGAACGACGTTATTTTCGATAGTTTCATTTTGATAATTTTTAATTAAAATCCAACTGTTAAGCGAAGGCCATAACTTTTTGTTGATGGATTATTAAAATAATCCAACCCCTGAACATTTGAAGGACCACTTAAACTTGATTCGGGATCAACCCCGTCATACTTCGTCCATAGATGAACATTATTTGCAAACGCTGTAAGTGACAGCGCTGAAAAATGGATCCTGCTCAACAGTGCGCTGGGGATTTCATAAGTCAGGCTGATTTGACGGATTCTGGTAAAGGAAGCGTCTTCGATATCGGTTTCCTGGCCACCACTAAAGCTATTGCCTGTGCTTTGCCAGTAATTCTGATTGAATGTAGTTTGAATAGTATTTGCGGCACCTGCTCCTGGTTTTTCAATGCCACCTTCATAGTGAACTACATTCCCGTTGACATCAATATGTCCGAGTAATCCCTGGAACATTGTTGCCTGGCCCCTGTTGGCTGTTTTGTAAGAAGTGCCTTTGTTGATAAGCGCGCCACGGGTACCATTCCACATGTCTCCACCATGACGTACATCAACCTGTATCCCCAGAGAAAGACCCTTAAAGGTAAGGTTACTAATAACAGCGCCGAACCAGTTAGGGTTAGGATTTCCAATAACTTGCAGTGTGCCTACACCGCCACCGATGGGTTGACCATAGCCGTCAGGGTTACTGGGATCATCAGAAATGAGCAACGGACTTTTTAAATCAAGGAGATTAACATGAGGTGTTACCGATCCATAGATAATACCATACGGCTGGCCAGGAATTGCATATATACCCGCTTCACCACCTCCAAAACCTCCCATAAAGTAGGAATTGATTCCAGGGTATAATTTGTCAACCTTACTAATATTACGTGACCAGTTGAAGGTCAGGTCCCATTTCAGGCCATACGTTGTTTTTATTGGAGTAGTATTAAGGGTCAGTTCTAAGCCTTTATTTGTAATAGTTGCCGCATTCAGTAATTCTCCCGCAAATCCCGTTGAATAGGGAAGAGAAACCTGGAAAATGCCATCGGAAGATTTACTGTAATAAGCTGTTGCGTTCAGGCTGATCCTGTTGTTGAAAAAGCCAAGGTCGGTACCCAATTCATAGGATACTGTTTTTTCAGGTTTCAACAAGGGATTTCCGATTGTAGTAATCGCTGAGCTAATTTGGTAACCCGAGCTTCCGTTTGCAGGAAATGTAATGCCGTTGGTAAAACCATCCTTGACAGAAGCGGTTGAAAAAGGAGTGGTAAGCGCATAAATCGGCGCATCCTTACCAACCATGGCTGCTGAAGCCCTAAGCTTACCGAAAGAGAGGAAATTGCTCTGTTTCAATCCTGGTAATTCTGTGAATACCCAGCCTAAACCAACAGAAGGGTAAAAGAATGTATTATTTGCTTCAGGAAGGGTGGAAGAAGTTTCCTGGCGTCCGGTTACTGTCAGGTAAAGCATCCTTTTATAGTGAAGTTCTGCCTGGCCATAAAACGCCTGGGTCCTTTTCCTCAGCTGAGTTTCAGAAGCGAGGATAGACTGAGCGTTAGAGAGATCATAAAACCCCTTGACATTAAACCCGTTACCATTTGTGAACACATTGTTCTGACTTAATGTAAAGTAATTATGACCTAATATCAGTGAACCTCCAAAATCTTGGGAAAAATCCTTGTGTAGATTTACGTTGAAATCAGAGTTGAACTGACGGTTGGTATAACCAATATTATATACGGCGCCGGCAGGAAAAGAGTTAGAACCGATGTCATATGATGTCTTATCATTTTGTGCGTATACATCGCCTCCCACGCGATAAGTAAAGTTCATCCATGGTAGTGCAGCATAATCTACCTGACCATAACCGTACACCCTGTCCACATCGGAATTAGTAGGGATATTATTAACGATCCAGTAAGGATTGTCGTACCCTCCGCCGCCTCTGTAGTTTCTCTGTGAACCATCCGGCAACTCATAGGCATCTTTATGCTTATAGGCATTAGAACCATATCCGTTGGAATTGTCGAAAGTTACAGGAGTTCTTGCCAGACCAAGCATAATACCGGAGATGTTAGAACCCTGCTGTACCTTGTAATTAGAGGAATTAGTATAATTTATAGCAGCAGACGTGGTAAGCTTATCAGTAATTTTTGTTTGACCGCTAAGGCTCATAGTGGTTTTAATGAATCTTGTTTTAGGAATGATACCCGTCTGTGCAACATTGCCTAAAGACAGGCGGTACCCGGATTTTTCATTTCCGCCTGACAGAGCCACATTATTATTTAGAGTGAGGCCGGTTTTAAAAAAATTATACCTGTCATAAGGTGTAACAGGCGTTTTTGCGGAAGGGTTAGATCTTCCTACAATATTACCGTGTTTATCAAATGGGTAATCTGTGGCACCATCCCATGACAGGGTATCGATTGCCGCTCCCCAGGAAATAGACCCTCCGTTTTCAGGAGGAGAATACTTCCCTTTAGTCCCCTGTGAGTACAGGCTTTGTAACCCGGGAAGCTGGCTAACCTTATCCATTGTAACGCCGGAATTGAGCGTAACCGTGGTTCTTTTACCTACGCCGCCTCTTTTAGTGGTAATGATAATTGCACCGCTTGATGCCTGTATACCATACAAGGCAGTTGCCGCAGGACCTTTCAAAACACTTATAGACTCTATATCATTTGGATTGATATCAGTACCCCTGTTCGTTGGCTGAACGCCCCCTGTAAGGCTACCGGATGCACCTCCAGCCTGGAAACCGGCATTGGTAGGATCATAATTATTGATAGAGTTATCTATTGGAACACCATCAACGACCATTAAAGGCTGATTATTTCCGGTAATCGAAGTCGCTCCCCTAAGCCTGATATAAGTGCCGCCCCCAGGATCGCCGGTGCTGTTAATTACTGTTAAACCAGAAGCTTTACCTTCCAGTTCTCCCAGAGGATTGCCTGTACCTGACTTGTTTAACAGGTCACCGTCGACTGTTTGTGTTGCGTTGGTCAGTTCCCTTCTTTCCCTGCGGATACCTAGAGCGGTTACGACCACTTCATTCAACGTTCTATCTGAAGAGAATAAAGTGACCGCTACGGAAGACTGGTTCCTGACATTAACTTCCTGCGATGCAAAGCCAATTCCACTCACGATAATAATTGCATTTTCGGCAACCGGAATTCTGAAGAATCCTAATGCGTCTGCACTGGTTCCCTTTCTTTGTCCCTTAACATTGATAGAAGCACCAGGTACCGGGGCGCCTGTAGAGTCCATGACTTTTCCTGAAATCTCGTGATTCTGCGCCTTTGTTAAGAAAACGCAGAATAACATCATGGACAATAGCACAAGATATTTTTTTCTCATACATAAATTTTAATGAGTATTTAATTAATTGGCATATAAAAATATTTCGCAACAATAAATTAGTTGCTGCAGTTAAATAGAAATACAATTTGTAAAGGAGTAAGTTTAAAAAAGGCGCAGATATATTTAACAGACAATTAATATTAGAAAAGTGATGCACAACCAGGAGGTTAATTGCTAAAAATATTTTAGTGCTTGTAAATATGAATAGAGTCGGGATTGGTAGTATCCATTTTAGTGGTATAATTATTGCAATTAAACAATTCGTTGAAATCGTTTAATTCAGTTTTGTTTTTTTTCCTGCTAAAGTGATACTCAATTATGAGCTTTTTAATATTTCTTTATCATACATAAATTTTAATAAATACTTAATTAGCTGGCATACAGAAATATATCACAACAATAAATTAATTGCTTCAGTCAAATAGAGATACAATTTGTAAAGAAGTAAGGTTAAAAAGGATCAGGTATTTTTAACAGATAACTAATATTAGAAAAGTGATGCACAAACGGGAGGTTAATTACTAAAAGGAATTTAGTGCTTGTAAATATGAATAGAGTCGGCCCTGATGAAGAAATCGCCGCCATGATTGGTAGTATCCATTTTGGTGGTATAATTATTGCGAATAAATAACTCGTTGAAATCGTTTAATTCGGTTTTGTTTTTTTTCCTGCTAAAGTGATATTCAATTATAAACTTTTTAATTCTTCCCTGCGCCAACAGCGAGCTGTCGGCGAGATCTTTTATTATTCGATTCTCCGTTCCTTCAACATCAATCTTTACCAGGTCAATATTTTTAATATTTAATATCGTATCAGAAAGTCTTACTGAACGGACAGATTCGGGGTAGCCATTATTTTCAAGACTTGCATTGATTATCTTCCCCGATTCGGGGATATATAGACTCACTATGCCATTAATATCCGAAACTGCTTCTTTATGCAGGAAAACATTTTCCAGCTTATTTGCC
>Ga0123337_10000419_pt1 | contig 72736 bp, 67 predicted proteins | sample frozenSSSSmetaG_FD_89792 | JGI IMG/M metagenome (GOLD analysis project Ga0123337, IMG submission 89792) | Glacier valley bacterial and archeal communities from Borup Fiord, Nunavut, Canada, to study Microbial Dark Matter (Phase II) -... | ecosystem: Environmental > Aquatic > Freshwater > Ice >...
ACGTGTAAGGTGTTTGGATGCAGGGGGGGCCACCCTTCCCTTTTACATTAAAACCATGGAGAGAGCAAAAAACCAAGGGGAAGAATGGAAGGAAAAAAAAAAAAACCGCGCAGATGAGACACCGTGGCGCTTGCGTTCATCGGACCGCGAAGACACATTTGGGCACTGCTCAATCCGGGACAACCCGACTCGCGACGCTAGAGCCCTTTCGGCCGCCCTGCTTCCTCTTGCGGCCTAGTGCTCCGCACGGGGCCCACATGGCCCACAATTGTAACGTGATTCTGAGCGCTGACAACCCGCGCTAGGCCGCAATCTGTGCCTGGCGACTCATGGCGGGGTGTGTCAAAAGAGGGCCTGAGGGCTTTTGCCGAGACAATTTGCCTTTCCTTTTCATGTGAGAGGAGGGCATTTTATCCGTACCTGTCTCCGTTACTGTATGTCTGTACAGTATATATCTCATTTAATTACAGCAGTAATCAAAGTAGTAATTAAAGTCGTATATCTCTCATCTTGGTAATTTGCAGGACGAAAACTCTGCGCTGTTAGAGTGCCGTGTCCCATGGATACGGATGATAGAAGGCTGTTTCATTTTATTCTGGACGTACCTACCTCCGCTCTATATCCGGAGGTGGATCACTTCGCCGATGACGCCAATGCCAATGCCGTTGTTATCTTAGGGCCGAAACCGAAACGGGAGCGGCCGCATCGAAGGATTTCCGAAGGATGCTGGAAGAGTCAGAGACCCAGAGACCCGAGATGAGAGAGAGAGCAGAGAGCAGAGAGCAGAGAGCAGAGAGCAGAGACGAGAGAGACCGGAGACCTAGAGAGCCAGAGAGCCAGAGAGCCAGGACTCTAGCAACTATCTAGATCAACTATCCCTCCCACTTGTTGCATACGACCATGCATACACATACTCTACCGGTACCCTACCTACCACTGCGGACAAAGGGGCGGGTGATGCTGCCGCTGCTGCTGAGGCGATGCCGATCCCTCTACCAAGCCATGGCATATCCGGGGCGAAGGAGACTACTGTACCATCCACGACTCCACGCCCCACCCACGACCCACGACCGTGACCAGCAAACCCCGCCGCCAATCGCAAGGCGTCACGGACGACGACGATGAGCACGCGAGTGGAGCACGCAAGTGGACGAGTGGAGCCGACAGACCAGCCACCGTATCGAGCGGCACGGACGGTCATCAGCCACAGACAGGCTCAGGCACGGGGACCCGCTGCCAACGACACTTCGACCATGTCCTCGGGAACGACTGAGATGAATGTCCTCGAGACGAATGCCCCTCACCGTTCAAAACTTGAGAATACATAATACATCAAGCAGAGCACACCGCAAGAATACTGGACATCAAGCAGAGCACACCGCAGGAATGCTGTTCTGCACATCAAGCAGACCGCCCGGGCAGCAATGCATGTGACAGCGACGAGGCGTCGAAGCTCGAAGCACAGGAGATCATGTAGAGTACACCGACCACCGACCAGCAATGCATATCAGTGCATATCAGAGCGAGTCCGTATTATGGCGGACAAGCTCGAGCACAATCAACAAACTATCTATCTCTATCGCAGTCCGGAGAGAGTACTAGAGGTCAGCAGAAGAATCCATCAAGCAGAGATGATATACCACTAGGCAGCAATATAATATGCATGCTTCCGTCACAATCAAGTTGAGTACATACATACATACATGTCTTAGCAATAATCATAGGGAACGATTAAGTAGAGCAGCCCGAGCAAGCGCCAATGCATATCAGAGCTAGTGCAGATGACAGCGAGCATGTTGAATATCATTGGTGTCCAATGCACAAGAGATCGAGGTCGACGAGAGCAGAGGCTGCAGAGCACACAAAGAGCCAATGCGTGCATGCAACAGCGAGTCCGTATCACGCCGGACGAGCTCGAGCACAATCAACAAACAAACTATCCATCGCAGTCCAGAGAGAGCACTGGAGGTCAAGCAGAGAGAGATACACCAGGTAACAATATAATATAATAATGCGTGCCTGCCATCACGAGTGACAGCCACGCATGCTTCCGTCACAATCAAGTTGAGTACCTACATACAAACATATCTTGGCAATAATCATGGGACAAGCAATCAAGTAGAGCAATCAAGCAGAGCGAGTGCAGATGACAGCGAGCAATTTCTAGCAATCACGAGCATGTTGAATATATTGCTCTTCAAAGCACTAGAATAGATCAACCACAAGAATACATCAAGCAGACTACACCGACCAGCAACGCATGTCAGAGCTGGCACGCTGGCACGTTTCGAGCACCATCAGGCTGGTAGTCGAGTACATGTCTAGGCAATAATTATAGAACACATCACAGAACAGATCACAATCAAAACTCAAGCAGCACTAATTTATTGAAAGATTTCATTCATTGATACAGTAGTCTCCGGTGCATACATAAACTCCCCAAATTACTTACCTCGACGAAGACTTGCAAAGGCAATGATGCACAGCCGCACTTGTTCGGCGAGGATGGTATGAACTAACAGTGATGAGAAACAAGAGAACGCCACGGCCAACTAGCCAGAGGCACCGAAAATCCCCCAAACGCCCACAAGGTCACTTTTGGAACGCCCTCAAGAAGCCCACGGGAAGCTCGATCCCCTCCAAGATGCCGCCAGCACGGAGGCATAAGGAGGTTCGTCTCGACTTCGTAGTTTTCAAAAAGCCCACTTTTGGTCAGGTGCCCACAAGAGCCAACAGGAACAGCCGTATATCTCATGTCAAAAGCCACTGGTGTCACTTCCGAGGAAGCTTGATCTCAAAGCCCACAGCTCCCATGAGGGAGTAATAGTCAAGAGCCGACAACCCACAGAGCCAACGAACCACAAGCCAACGCGTCAAGTATCTCAGAGCTGTCCATCCACGGCTGCCAAGCGCAGTCCATGGACAGAGAGTCTATGTGCGGCAATTGTGTGCATCATCCCACCCAGTATCCAGCACTTAAAACGTCTGCTTCTTGCCAGCGAAGTCGCCGAAGCCGCCACGGTTGGTGCTGCCACCACGACCGCCACGGGCTCCACCGCGACCGCCTCCACGTCCGCCACGATCACCGAAGCCTCCGCGTCCACCACCACGTCCACCACCACGGCCACCACGATCACCGAAGCCACCACGGCCACGGCCACCGCCACGTCCACCACCGGCGTCACGCTCTGGGCGAGGAGTGGCATAGTCGAGACGCACTGGACGTCCACCAACATCCGCACCCATCATGTTCTCCATCGCGTTCTTGGCATCCTCGACGGAAGCGAAGGTGACGTATCCAAAGCCCTTAGGGTTGCCGGAGTCCCTGGTGGATCATTAGCACAACAATGCTGTGGGTAGTAGATCGGAAAAACTCACATATCAGTTGGCAGTCTGACGTTCTTAACCTCGCCGTAGGCGCCGAAAGCCTCGCCGAGCATATCCTCGTTGGCCTCGAAAGAAATGTTGCCGACGAAAAGAGTGTCGGACTCGGGGTTCTTGGCGTCACCGTAGGTCTGGGCGCGGGCATTGGCACGCTCCTTTGGCGCAGCGTTGTCACGTGGGGTCGAGAAGTCGACATTGGCCTCACGACCATCGATCAATGCACCCTTCTTGGCCTTGAGAGCGGCGGCGGCATCGGCAGAGTTGGCAAACTCGACGTATCCGAAACCTTTGGAGCGGCCAGACTCGCGGTCAGAGATGACACGAGCGCCAGTGATCTCACCAAACTCCTCAAACTCGCGGTACAACCACTCGTCATCAATGTTCCAGCTGAGGTTGCCAACGAACAGGTTCTTGGAGCCGGTGTCCTCAGCAGCAGTCTTGTTCTTCTTGACAGAGGTCTCCTCCTCGTCATCAGCCTTACGCTTCTTGGAAGGAGCAGCCTCCTCGGTGCTCTCCTCTTCCTCAGACTCATCAGAGTCATCGGAGTCGGAAGATCCAGCCTCAGACTTCTTCTCCTCGGACTCGCTCTCAGAAGAGTCGGAGTCAGAACCGGACTCCTCCTATCCATCTGTTAGCATAGACATTCATCATGATAAGACGATTCGAACTTACAGTTGCCTTTGCGACGGCCTTTCCAGTGCCATTCACAGCAGCCTTAGCCTTGACAACCTTGGCTGGGGCCTTCTCCTCCTCACTCTCCTCCTCACTATCGCTGTCATCGGAAGCAGACTTGTTATCACTGTCAGAGCTTGATCCAGAAGATTCGTCCTCGCTTTCACTGGAAGAGGATGATTCCGACGAATCAGAGGTAGCTACCTCTTTCTTGTCGGCGGCCTTGGCAGCTGGCTTCTTGACCTCAGCCTCGGACTCGGACTCAGACTCGGATGCAGAGCTAGCGGCAGACTCCTCCTCCTCAGACTCGGACTCGACAGGGGTTGGCGCCTTCTTGGACTTCTTCTCCGACTTCTTCGAAGGAGCGGCCTTAGCAGCAACCGCCTTCGCGACGGACTTGCTCTTCACAGCTGGGGCCTGGGAAGGTTTAGTGATGGATCCAGATTTGACTTTTGAGAGTTTATTGACCTCGGCCTTTGCCTTGCTGGAGGTCTTGGTATCCTTGGACTTGGCCATTGTGTATGTTGGTATTGGTGAAGGTAAAGGATGAGGTAGAAAAGTGGATGAAGGATGGAGAAGGATGAAGAGGTGAAAAAGTGCAACGGTCTGTTATTTGTAGTAGAAAAAACATGGCGGGCAGCTGGCAGCTTCTGATAAAATTTCTTAGCGCCGATAGTAAAATTTAAGCGAGGACTTGTCGTGAGGTTCCTCCACCATGCCCAATTGAGCCAAGCGCCGTATGAACCTCTGAACTCCGGGAAGCTCAAGGTATCGCCAGAGATCATACGCGGAAGCTCATCATCCACGTCGCCGACGCCCTCTGCACTCCAAGCCTCGTCGCATTACAGCGTCCACTCGACCGAGGAGTATCATCTCATTCTAACATACACAATGGCGCCCACTCCTGAATCCGCCGCCTTCCTGGCCAAGAAGCCCACCGTGCCGCCGACCTTCGATGGAGTTGACTACGACGACACAGGACGATTGAAGCAGGCCCAAGACGCAATCATCCGCGAGCAATGGGTCAGGAGTATGATGGCACGTCTGGTCAGAGAGGAGATGGGGAAGTGCTACTACCGCGAGGGTGTCAACCATCTGGAGAAGTGCGGACCTTTAAGAGGTATGCACGACTGGCTGTTCCGTTGACTCCAATGGCATCAACGAGCCATTGCCATTGGCTTTTTATGCTGGCGCACGTCGCAGATGATCAAGGACTCCAATTGCTAACATAACTCTCACAGAGCGCTATTTCGAGCTATTGAAGGAGGCCAAGATCCGCGGCTACTTGTTCCAGCAACAGAACTATATTCCGGAGAAATAAGCGACTCGGTCGAGGTTAGGAGAGGCATGGGATATGACTGAAGCGTGCATACAAGCGGCACGTTTCAATGGCAAACCGGCGGGCAGGGAAATGATACACAATATGGGGGACGTCGTGGGCGTTGAGCTCTAGAACCGGCATTGATCCATGTGAGGATCATTGACGGCTGTAAATAGTACGAATTGTACAAAAAAATCACATCAATTCTCGAGGTCTTACTGCAGTGCTCTTGATTATTTACTCCCCATCCCGTTGCAAGACAGAATAAAGACCCCATTGCCGCTCGTGGTTATGTTATTTTGATATTGCGCCAATGGCTCCTTTCGCCGGCCGGAATAAACTTCTCCATCACCGAGACCACAGCTCTTCACAATCGCACCTCTGGCCAGCGTTCAAACCACAAGCTCACCATGATCTGTCGCCGCTGCCTCCAGAGGGCATCTGCTCTGCCTCTACGCAGCCCTTCCACATTCTTGCGCGCTCTCACAAATTCCGCCACCAACGCCTCCCTCGCCGTCGCCGCAACTCCATCCGGACTCACAGTCTCGACACCTCTTCCACCCAAACCAAAAGCAAAATCCAACTTGCCGGTATCCGCGGCACCAGCAGGGACGCCATTGAAGGGCATAAACTATATCAAGGGCAAAGACGATCCGCTTGCGCTGCCAGAGGAGGACTACCCGGAGTGGTTGTGGAGATGTCTAGATGCCGATAAGAAGGGCAAGGATGGCGACGAGATTGAGGGAGATGAATTCTGTATGTGTATTCTGACTGTCGGTTGTGCTATATGAAGTTTGCGCGATTTAGATAACCCCTCATGGCATCACGAAGCTGACATATCCTTCTCACAGCCAAGTCCAAGAAGACCCGTCGTTTAGTAGCCAAGAAGCAACGCAAGCTTGAGGCGCGTTTGATCGCTTCTGGAGACACCGAGTCGCTCATCCCAAAGATTCCGCTCCAACAACAGACAATCGATCTGCCGTCGAACACGGAGGGAAGCGTGGAGGGAGCATTGGAGGCGGTGGCCAAGAGGCAGGAGCTGAAAAAGGCGATGCGCGGCGAGAGAAGAGCGAAGATCAAGGAGGCCAATTTCTTGAAGGGCATGAAATAGGGGATATGACAAGCCATGTGGGAGTGTGGAATTCCAGACTTGAAACCGAGTATAAATTTGGTTGTAAGAACATTTGTATTGTATACTACTGGGGAGAGCATAGAGCGTCAGATCACAGGTGTGCGCACATCATGAATATTAAGACATCGCAAGCTCAACTCTCGGCACTCTTTTTCATTTGTGAATTATTCTGAAGAGAAAGTCTGCGCTGTGTAATTCAGCGAACGCTAGGGTGGTTTTTAACCTTCTATTTGTGGAGCAATCATTTCTGCCCCTCTATTGAATGAGACAGAATGCTCGCATGCCAGACATTTCTCCATTCTCGCAAGCTTCTTTCTATGATACCCATGATCATCCATGACTTGAAACTCCAGTTCAGCCGTCAAATGCCGTCATACGCTTTGCCATGCTCCATGCTCCCAATGAATAACGCTATTTGTGCTGCAATAAAATCTAATCCTCGTCACCCTCGCCTATCGCAGACTTCTTGAGCTGCAATTCGGCCTTGACCTTCTCAATGTTACCCTTAATTCTACTCTTCAAAATCGGATTCGCTTGCTGCTCCCATGCCGCTTGGAGATTTGCCAGCTGCTTCTCCATCTCGGCGATATCTTCTTTGGCGCCCTGTAATTGTGCCAAACGAGCACGCTCGTCCTCATCGATTTCATCCTCGGATTCCCCATCTGCTTCGTCATCCTCAACGCTGACATCCGACGACTCGTCCTCACTTTCTCCATGGACGTTTCCGGTCGCATCCGGGGTGCCGCTCGCGAGAGTTGCGAGAGGTGTCTCCGCAATAGCGGTTGAAACTGGTGTTCCGACATCGAGATCAGCTTCGAATGCAGCCTCTAAATCAGCCTCAAGATCGGCATCAAGATCATGATCCTCCACTACTTCGCGGGTAGCAGTGATTTGAGTGAAGTAATTATTGACGTCGTCGACTTCGCCTTCCGCATCTTCATCCTCGGAATATTCTTCATCTTCCCCATAGGCATCTGGGCTTCCGAAAGCTCGGCTTCCCTGCCGGCTCTGGACTTCAGGTTCGATCAACTCATATCTGATACTCTCAGCTTTCAAGTCGGCCTCCAACAGTTTCTCCACGGCATCCTCTACAGCCTCGATGGCGGTTCTACTAATGCGCTTCCTGAAACGACGTTTACGCGCAAAGTGCATCGGCGGCGTTAGGCCATGCGGATATTGGAAAGTCGCTGGATCAACGATCTTGGGCAGATCGATAGTTGCAGCTTCCGACTCCTTTTGTATTGGCGCGAAAACCAACAGCATCTGGCAGATATCTGCCGACTTCCACCATCCTCTCTTGTCCCAACTTTTCATACCCTCAACCACACAGGGCAAGTCGACAAGCGTAGCAGCGTACTGATGCCCTTTGACTGTGACAATAGCTCGGCGCCCATCTGCGTGTAGAAACTTCATCTGTACATCTGCGCCACCTTGATGCCTAGGAAGTCCAATCGTCCGTTCCTGTATTGCCTTCCGAAGATATTCGCAGTCGTCTCCTGGCAGCATGCGCAGAACGAACTCTTCCTCGATAAGAGGGTCTGCCTCTCTGTCGCTTGCTTCTGAATCATAGCCTTCACCCAGCGGTCTCTTTGGCGCCTTGCCCTTGAACTTTGCTTTGATAACAGTCGGTGTTTTAGGACCGCCCAGGCTCAGTTTAATTTTCTTCGGTGCTCGTTCAATGACCGGCTGTGCTTTGTGGCTGAAGTCGTCCTCGCCATCTGATTCATCCTTGATGCGCTTGCCGTTCTTATTTGCGACAGCTTTGGCGGATGGCTTGGGTGCCCTCCCAGCTTTGGTCTTTTGTATGGGTTTGACTATCTCGCTGGGCGTTGAAGGCTTAGAGCCAGTGCCCATGCTCAATCTGATCTTCGGAGCTGCGCTACTGGGAGCCGGAGTACCAGCACTTGTTGGAGTCTTTCCAGTGAGGTTGAAGGCTGGCGCCGAGCCGCCACCTATCTTGAGGGTGATCGTTGGTTTCGACATCGCGGCTCTGAAGAGTAAATAGTTCGATCTTCTTACTGTGAATGTCAATATTCAAAGCAGTTCATGGCGAAAAGGGAGTGAAAGAAGTGGTTGTGCAGCATGGCGCATGTGAAGGTAAAGTGAATGATGGCAAATCGATGAAGTGCCAAATACCCCCAATAAATGCGATTGCGACGCGTATCTCGGCAAAACATTATTCCGCAAACATTTGTTGCAGTGCTCTAGCTTTGAGCTTAAGGGAACGTTCACGATTCAGCACTCTCCTTGCTCCTATTCATTGCCAATTTCTTGCCGATTGCTTGCTTATATCCAACAAGCAATGCGCAGTGGAACTTCCAGAATTGTTTGCTGAGCAGCAATGGCTTCACCTTCGCCCCATAAACCGCGGCGCAAGGGCAAGAAAGCCGGCACCGAAGTCTCCTTTGCCAGTGAGGTCATCAAGCATAGTGCAGGTCGAGTCAAGGGCTCCTCTGGCCCCATCACAACCTCCTCTGCTGCTCTCAAACCTGCATATCCGCTTGCTGCCTTTCTGTGGCCAGCTCGTGGGGGCGTTTCGCAATGGATGGTTCTTCCAATAATCCTCATGGTCGTGGGGATGTTTCGCTGGGCAGCTGGGCTGTGGGGTTACTCAGGTATGCTTATTGGCATTATTGTTTAAAGTTGAGACATGTTAACGTATTTCCAATCCCAGGCTACCAAAACCCCCCTATGCACGGTGACTACGAGGCCCAACGACATTGGATGGAGATTACAACTCAGTTACCAATATCTCAATGGTATTTCCATGATCTGGAGTGGTGGGGCTTGGATTACCCCCCATTGACCGCATATCATAGCTGGACCATGGGCAAAATAGGAAGCTATATTGATCCGACCTGGTTCCGCCTCCATACATCGAGAGGACTAGAGGATGAGACGCTGAAGGTGTTCATGCGAGCCACAGTCATTATCTCTGAGTACCTCGTGTACATCCCCGCAGCGGTCATCTTTGTACGACGCTTCAGTCGACTTCAAGGAGTCCAGACCTGGGATGCGTCTGTTGCGCTTGTGGCTATTCTCTTGCAGCCAGCTACAATGCTCATCGACCATGTCCATTTCCAATACAACACTGTCATGCTGGGCCTTGTCCTCGCCAGCGCGTCAAGCATTATGGCTGGCCGGTACATGTGGAGTTGCGTCTTTTTCGTTCTCGCCCTCGGCTTCAAGCAAATGGCCCTCTATTACGCACCGGCTATTTTTGCCTATCTGCTAGGAGTCTGCATCTTCCCACAGGTGAACTTTCTTCGATTTCTGAGGATAGCTGTGGTGACGGTCGCCACCTTTGCGCTGTTACTCCTCCCCATCCTCCTTGGTGCAATTTACGACCATCAACGCGGTATTGACACCATTCCTGAATTGAATGGCCATACTCCTATTCTTCCTGTTTTTGTCTCGTTTGCTCCCTATCTGGATCCTCATGGGTGGTATTTCCCTCCAATCCACCAGGTCGCGCAACTCGTCCACCGCATCTTTCCATTTGCTCGCGGCTTGTTCGAAGATAAAGTAGCCAACTTCTGGTGCACCCTCAACATTCTCTACAAGCTGAGGTCGCATCCGATTCTGCAGCTTCAACGACTTTCGCTTCTAGCAACGCTCGGATCTATTCTCCCTCCTTGTTTTATTATTTTCGTCCAGCCGAGGAGAGACCTCTTGCCGCTTGCGTTGGCTTCCACTGCATGGGGCTTCTTCCTGTTCAGCTTTCAAGTGCACGAGAAGTCGGTGTTACTACCTCTAATGCCGATGACGCTGCTTCTTGCTGCGAAGGATGGATTGAGCCCTTACACGCGATCGTGGGTCGGATTTGCCAATATGCTTGGCGTATGGACTTTATTTCCACTGTTAGAGCGCGTTGGACTTCGTGTACCCTACACCGTGTTAGCGCTGTTGTGGGCATATCTGCTGGACTTGCCGCCAGTAAGTTGGGGCGTATACAAGGGAATTCAATTCGACCGAGGTTTGCTCGAGCAGTTTACGGTCTTGGTACATGTTGGATTTTACGTCATGATGGTTGTGTGGCACGTCTTGGAAGCGTTTGTTGAGGCGCCGGAAGCACTGCCAGATCTGTGGGTTGTGGCCAATGTTGGAGTGGGAGCTGCTGGATTTGGGCTCTGCTATATCTGGTGTGTTGCCAGTCTGGTCGCTAGCAGCGGATTGATCGGCGGATCAAGCAGTAAGAATAGCAGCACGAAAGAAAAGGGAAGGGGGAAGGAAGTCGCGCAGTTGAGGGAGAAGAAGGGAGCAAAGTGATGTGATACCCCACTCTTTTGTACACTACAAAACCTATAGACATGACATATTGACCTGGCATATACAAGTAATACGATGTAATTCTATACTTGTATCTTACCTTAGAGTTTAATACTGTATCATATGTATTGCAAAGGCTGCTAAGAAGTTAACGAAGAGCACACTAGCCAGATAATATTTAAAATATAATAGGTACTCGTCCTCACCTTTGCTCCTCAAGGGCCCTGCACCACATCCATCATCTTCCCTACAAGGTTCCTGAAGTTATCGTTCCTCCATCCGTTCCAATCCTTGTTGAACAAGCCGTACGTCTCCTCCTTATTCACCGTCTTATCCCTCACATAATAATCCCCCTGCAGCGCCCAATATGCCCAATCCGCATCATTCCCCTGCATGTACTTCACGAAGCAACTCAAGTACGCCTGCTCATTACTCGGCGTGTCATTCTGCGCCCAGCCAAACTCACTGAACCATAGCGGGCCCGTGTAGTCCTTGCCTTGCGAGAGCAAATAGCCCGCACTGCTGCCCATCTGATTCTGGAACGCATCGCAGTTCGATACGATGCTGGAGCTCCACGACCACCTTGTTGTTGTACGGCGCGCGATCGAAGGGCTTGTCGTAGAGGAACCCCAGATCCGTCGCATAGCCCGGCCCGCCGACGGCGATGAGCAAATCCCCGTTGGCAGGGTGGGTCGCGTCCGCGCCGGCCTTGACGAACTTGTACCAATCCGCATGGGAATTCTTGTCCTGGGACCCGACCGCGCGCAGCTCGTTGCGCAGAGACATGCCCACGACGTTGGAGTGTGACTTGGCGAACTGCGCCATGGCCGACAGCCCCCTGAGCCAGTCGTTCGTGTTGAAGAAGCGGCTGTTGCTCGAGTCGTAGCCGCTGGCCGCGTCCCACCACCCGTTGCCGTCGGAGTTGCCGCAGCACCAGCCGGCTTTCGACACATGGTTGTCGAGGATCACCATTATGCCTCGGTTGCGCAGCTCCTCGATGACTTTGGCGAAGGCCCCGAGCGTGGTCGTCGATGAGGCCCAAGAGTTCTTGGACACAACGCTGTTGTACAGACTCGTCATCTGCGAGGAGCTGACGCCGGCGGTGCCCGCGGCGTTCTGGAAGGAGGAGGAGATGGAGTATCCGGGGTTGAGGGCGAGGTCGATGGAATAGGTCAGACGCACGCAGTTGAAGCCGTTGGAGGCGACCCAGGAGGCGATCGATGAGGCCGACTGGTGTTGCAGCCCCTCGGGGATGTTGACCTCCATGTGGCCGGCCCAATTGGCGCACCGCAGCTTCACGCGCTGGTTGCTCGAGTTGACGATCCAGTGGCTGGAAGTGTGCAGGACTTGGGCAGAGGCCAGAGTGCTCATGAGGGCCAGGAAGACCCAGAGTCGGGCCAGAAGCTGGAGGGTCCGCATCGTGGCGGCACGCTGCGGTCTGATAACATTTTAGAAGGCAGTATGTAGTAGAGAGAGTTTGGTCTTAGTTCTAGAATGGCGAGCCAGGCCTGCGAATGCAAGGCCGTCTTATATACTCATCTGCTTTAGCAGAAAAGGGTCAAATGATCAACTTTACTTTGGAAGATTGGGAATACGGACCGCAGAGGGAAACAACCAACTCTGTCGCTCACCAAGATCGCGAACAATATGAGATCATCACCTACTGAGAATTATTCGGCACTTTATAGGCGTGAAGACGTAGTCTTCAAATTCCACGTATATTAAGGTGGTATGTAAGGGTATAGCCTATAGGCGATGCATCGTCATTGTTAGATGCGGTCCAAAGAGACATCAAGGGAGCAACACAGCCTGCCTCTACTTGCTTTATTCTCATCACAGGTTGTTCCCAACTACAACAACAACAACAACGCGATCGAGTCGGTGAAATTATTCGGAACTTTTTCGAAGCCATCCGGTCTGAAGGCTCCACCTATATATATTACCTTAACATCCCACCCTTCGCTTTAACACCGGCATCCAACGTTCCTGCCGGGCTGCGTGCCCCGCGTTTCATGATAAATTTCCGATCCCGATATCCCCGCCATCTTCCCCATGGACCACCACGGTTCCCCTGGGAAACCAAGCATATTGCGGGGAACATCCCATGAGGAAGGCGTTGCCAATCTACGCGCTTATGCATGTGGGATTGGAGTTCTGGGCAGAGTCTGGAGTACGAGGGTGTAGCGTATATATAATTTAATAGAATATGCATTATAAAAAGTCATTCCTCTAGCAGCAGTGATATATGTGGTATACACAGTATTGCTACAAAATGTGCACCTGGGGTTTCCAAATCCAGGGCCGGGTTCTAATGCAGAGGACTTCAATTTAGAATTAGACAACACAATGGGAGAAACTAATAACGAAGATCTAAATCAGAATACCTTTAATCTCTAATTTCTTTTAGGTATGAGTGGCATTCATAGATTTAGTATTCTCATCGAACTAATAACCACTCGTGGCAGGCCCTCTGGAGCAAGTCACCGCTTTTAATAAACGAGATGGGTCGTACTAGGAACTATTCAACTGATACGTGGCGGGTTAAGAAGAGGGAAACACCAAGTCATGAACTAAACTTACTGCACGAAAGATGCTTTAGTGGAGGCATTAAACATTCAATGGTGGCAGAAGCAGAAGCAGGATGATCTTAAATGCGCTGCGCCCCGCAAGACAGTCAAAGTAAGTTTAATCCATTAATGAATTGCCATCTCAAGGCTGTGGATGCAACACTACAAAACGATTCATTAGCATAGAGGCCACTCGTGGTATGACAGGACAGATTCCGATGGAGTTCGAGGTCGTGCCACAGACTATTTTTGTAGGATAGATATGGGCAGTATTTAGTGTCTGGGAAATCTTAGTAGAGATGATTCTTTTAAGATATTTTTTGTCCCTATAATATCATTCTGACTCGCAAGATGCTTGTATTCCGCTGCACAGAGAGCTATTGTGTGAATTATTTTAATTAAAGAATAGGAAGGTCTATCTACGAGTGGAAAGTAGGGCTATACATATATATATATATATGTATATATGTATATATAATTATATATATAGGGTAAGCGGGGTTAGTTCAATATCCATCCATATTCATTTGTTTCCTTGTAAAATAGCCGTAGAGTTATGATTCATTGATTTCGCTCAGCTGGTATCATTAATCCAACACCATACACAGAACGCTAAAATCACCCAACGCCTTCCCTAAATTCTAACATCTTCTCCATCGCTGACGCCAGCAACTTGACGGACCTACCTCTCTCTACCAAACTAGCCACTCCTCTTCGCGCCACTCATCCCTTCGTCAATCTCTCCCTTCTCCATCTCCTCCTTCCACAAGCCTCCATGCATCCCACGACTCTCCCTCTCGCGACTCTTCATCCAGCCATCCAGAAGCCTCTTGACCTCCCTGAACCTCACCGGCTTGGTCATAAAAATATCCACTCCGGACTCAAACGCCATTTCCTGATCTTTCTGGCTACTGAAGCCCGTCAACGCAATGATCAATGCCGGTCTGGCATTCGGCTGCAACGACGGCGAAGATGGGAGGGAAGGCGGTGATGAGAGGGACTGGAGTTCTAATTGGAGGCCATAGGCAGCGCGGCGTTCGGCTTCGACAGCGCGGATTCCACGGGCGGATTCGTAGCCTGTCATTATGGGCATGGAGACATCTGTCCGGAAAGAGATTAGACGTTGATGGTGGAGGAGAGGGAACTGGTTCAATCGAGCAAACAGGATGGGGACACATACCCATGAAAACGACATCGAAACCTTGGGGTCGGTCTTGGAATGCCTTTAGGGCTATCAAACCGTTCGTGGCTTCTTCATAGTCCCAGCCATTTTTCTTCATGTAGGTCGCAAGTAGCATCATGTTGACCGGGTTGTCCTGGAAATATATCAGCATTGTAAGTTGTCAATCATGGTGTCCTTGTGGGTAATGACCTCTACCAATAGCATCTTTGGCGATATCAAAGAGACAGGAGCTGTTTCAGAAACCGACTCAACATTAGAAGCTGCTTCCCCAACAACACTTGTTCTGCTATTCGCAGTGACAGATGTTGAAGAAAGCTCCGATGTCCTATTACTCGCGGTCGCATTCTCTGAGCTCAATGTCTCGCTCCTATTCAGCCTCGCAGCCGCGCCATTCGAGGTTCTATGCGCCAACGATGGCCTTCGATTGGCAGTGTCTTTAGCGTTAGCATCCGGCGCTGGCGATATGTTGAGATTAATAGCGGTTGGGGAGAAACCGATAGATGACTTCAGATCTCCTATCAGCCTCAGATTACTAGTAGTACCTGCAGTCACCTTGGCGTCTTCTATTGAGACTATGGGTGAGATCGTTCCGCTATGAAGTTCCGTCTGACTCACTCGGTCTGTGTTGGACTTTTTGAGGGCATCTTCTGTGTCAAGACAGTTCAATAGTGCTTTCGCGAGGCGATGAGGACCACAGGGCTTGCTGACGAATTCGACTAGTTGACCGGCACCAAATTGAGACATGTAGATATCTCTTCGGGCTCCATTACTGCAGAGAATGAGCAACAACCGGGAACTGCTTCCCAAAGCTTTGGTAGAACTGAGGAAAGCAGATTCATCCGAGATGACGATATCAGCAACTTGATCATTGGAGACAATCGTTAGATTGAACCATTCTGTGACATATTTTTCAATGGAAGCCTTCAAGCTTGCGACCGCAGCCAGTTGGAGATCTGATTTTCGTAACGCATTGTCAAATCCACGGATTGTGACCGTTCGGCCGTGAGCACGACGTCTAACAGCATCAATGGCGTCTTCATGTGTGCGTATCGGATCTACCCTCTCTGGCAATTTGTCTAACTCTCGGGGGCAATCCTCCAAAGGTAGGCTAAGCTTTATCTCCGTGCCCTTGCCTAGCTCACTGCGAATGTCAATTGTGCCACCAGCAAGATCCACGATTTGCTTCACAATACTCATACCCAGTCCGGTTCCTGGAGCTGTCACGTCCTCCTTAGGACTCAGTTAGCATTAATAGCAACGACCTAAAATATATAGGTGGGATGTAAGATTTCAAACCTGTGAGAAAGGCATGAACAATTTCGTCTTCATGAATTCACTTGACATCCCCTGTCCCGAATCTGATATTGTTAAGGTGACCATGGTTCTTTCAATACTATCATTCATATTCGAGTTCACAGAAGATATGCTTCGAGCTTGAAGTTTCACCTTGATATAACCGTCGTGTGTATATTTCAACGCATTCCCAAAGATATTCATCGTTAAACGTCTCCAGGCGCCTGGGACTGTGGGGAACTTCCACTGATCTCTAAAGTCTATATCCAGGATCACAGTAAGTAAATCATTAGAAATGCCAAATTGAAGTTCATCCGTTGCCTTGATTTTCTTATCATTCATGTTTGACGGATCTCGCGTTCGACTCTTGGTCGTGTCCGCTAGGCCTTGCGAAGATAGTCCATTGAATTCAAATCCGGCGAAAACGCCTTCCAGCACTTCTTCGATGACCGCGGAGACATCGAGATCTGCAACGACGCCCATCGGCTGTATACTTTCCAGTCCGTATTTCTTGATCTTCGAGAAATCCAGAACGTGTTCAATCGTGTCCAGTAACGTTCGGCCACAGATGTCCACTGTATCGACCAAACTTCTTTGGAATCCATCCAAGACAGTGTCTGCTAAGAACTCCACACTCGCTAGAATACCATGAAGTGGACTTCTCAGCTCGTGACTGACGTTACTGATGAAGTCACCTTTTGCATGGTCTGCGCTCAGTGTATTCAGTCGACTGACTTCCGACATCACGCTGTGCCCAAACGCTACGAGATATGACAGATGATTCTCAATAGAAAATATCCGAGTCGCTGAGGTTGACCAAGCGAAAGATCCAATGAAGCACCCAGACGTTGAATCATACAATGGCACGAAAAGTATATGTCGGGCTCCTGGAAAAGCCACCAACAAACGTAGTATCTCGCCTCGTTTACGAGCCTTGTGACGGGCACACTTTTCTTCGAGGGATGCAGAGGTGATTGTCATTTGCGAGCCTTCCGGTGTGATGATATCTGCAGGGGGAGAAATCGACCCGTCCTGATCGAAGATAAAAAGAGCTCCTTGCGGATAGCGCGTTACAAGAGAAGTCAGAAGACTCTGATCGATGGCAGTAAAATTGGTGGCGGACCCCATAGTCTGATTGTCCCATGAGGAGGACTCCCGCGTAGAAAATCCCAAAATGTCCGATTTCAGACCCATGCCGGCCTCATTGCTAGGAATATCCGCATGCTTGATGTGGCGATTGGAATGTAATGTATGAGATTGTGGTCCTGGCCTGTGGTCAGTGTGGTCTTCGGGTTCTCCGTCACTCCCGCTTTCAGATTCCTTATCCTCCAAGCGGCGAGGATCTGTCTCGAGTGTGCTGCGTCCTTGATAGAATCTGAAAGGGGCATCGAAGAATACCGCTCCATCAACCTCCAAGCCTTCTCTAACAAGGTTCGAGGCACGAGAAAAAGTAGCATGGAGCAGATTTGAGAAACCATCATTGGTAAATTCGGTGTCTCTCCCGCCAGTCAGCATTTCCGCTGCGTCACGGACGCCCTCAAATGCAGACTTCAGTGTTAGGACTTGAGGAACCTGCGAGGAAGAGCTCCAGGGTGAATTGTTGAAGTTGAAACGAGCGTCCGGGTTATCGCCGGTATACTGCAGGGGAGATTGCATCTGACTCATAGGAACATCGAGACTGGTCGGAGGAGCTCTTGCCGATACAGACGCACCAAGATCTTTCTTGCCATTGGCATAACTCCTAGCCTCATCGACGTTTTTGGTTTCCCAATGGAAGCCTACTCCAGCCCCAGCTGGAAGATTATACTTCCTGAGTCGCTGCCAATCACCGTCCATCGTGCCATCGCCTTCAATGAACGCATGCAGAGCCTGGCTCATCATTGTCACTCTGACGATGTCCTCTTTCGCTCTAATGTTCTCCAAATGATCCATCACCGTAGCTGCCATTGTAGTCAAGAATTGGGCTTGTTCAAGACTGAAGTCGGTCCGCGGCCTGTCGTCAACAACGTATACACAACCAATGTTGAAACCAGCTTTGTTGGTCAAAGCTACCCCGCAATAGAACCTGAGGTATGGTGCGCCCTTCACGCAGTCCAGCTTGCTCATCTTTTCGTCAAGGCGGAGGTCTGGCACTAGAAAGACCGGAGTCATTTCTGCTGTTGTATCTTGGTTTGGCACAAGGCGCAATGTCTGCTCGCAAAGCGAAGCCCCGCGAGGGACTCTGGCACCGCTTATAGATAGCCAAGCATTTTGGGCAAACCCATCATCGTCGATATGGCTCAAGGTACTTGTGGATTCGGCCAGAAAGTATTCATTCTCGTGATCGATGAGGGAGACGATCGCTCTTTGGCAGGTCAAGCGGAGGGCTATGAGTTGGGCAAAGGCCGTGAGTGCGGTGTCCGAGAACGACTGCTGCGTGTTGAAGTTTGTTTCTTTGAGGGGCGCATGGTTCGTAGGCACTTGATCGGGATTCGTGGAAGAAGAAGAAGAAGAAGAGGAGGAGGAAGAAGGAGGAGGAGGCTCAGGAACGACTGGTGACTCGGAAAGGTTCGTCGGCTGGTAGTATCTGTGTTCCGTAAGGTGTAAGCCATGTATCTGTAATAGAGTGCATATATCCCACTGACCTGTACACTTCTCTCGCACGGAAAGTCTCCATAGACGACATGATTGAAGAAAAAGGGGGTTCGGCTAAGAGGCACTTAAGAAGGACCAGCCATGTTGATGCCTTGATGTCTTGATGTCTTGATGCCGTCTTGATGCCTTGATGTCGTGATGTCTTGATGTCTTGATGTCTTGATGCCTTGATGCCTTGATGCCTTGATGTTTCGATATCTTGATGTCTTGACAGCTTGATTGTGCGGCTGTGTACCTGGACAGTGGTAAGATCTCTTTATGGAGATGTTGTTTGCAGATCTGTTGATCACAGATCAGCCCACCATTCTGCAAGCCCAGAATCTCACGTGCCTGGACCCTAGAGCCTTTTAGACCTAGACTCAACGGATCTGAGCACGGACTCCTAGGTGTAATGGCCTCATCCGCTAGACTACTCTAGGCTAGAGTGACTAGCCATAAATACCTACCTATGTATTATTATTCCCGACTATTCCCGACTATTTACCTATACCTATAGCCTATTTTATTCTACTATTTTACCCATAGTCGTCTCATAATTCTCATTATCCTCTAGTATTAAAAGCGTAAAGACATCGCTAATAGCTCAACTGAAATTCTATATTCTATATCTAGCAGATGTATCTCGAATTCTTAACCAGCCCTCAATCTCATGCCATGCCACCTTTAAAAGTTTTCTTCCTCCTCCTCCTCCTCCTCCTCCTCGTCCTCCTCTTCCATCTTCCATCTTCCAAAACCCTTTATCTGCTTATTCTCTGATGATATACTTCTCTCTCTCCAGGACGAAATTGACGGCATCCTGGACATTGTCCAGGGAGTGCGTTGGAGTGAACTCTGGGGTTGTGCCTTTCTCCCATACCCCAGTCGCGACAAGGAGAGAGTACCAGGCGATTCCTCTAGGACTTTTGTAGTTGTTGGCGCCCTGGATATCCGAAGCTGGGTTGTCTCCAATCATGTAGACACGCTGGAGCGGTTCACCTCTGCCATCTTTCATTTGCAGCAGCGTCAGCCTTCTCTCTGCACATGTGTAGCTCTCCGTTGTCGGCTTCCCGCACTGGTAGATGTTGATGATGCGTGTGCCCAGAGGCTTGTCAGACGCCCAGATTCCCTCGAGCGCGGATTTGAATGTACCTTGGGCGAAACGTGGCTCACAGTAACGTGTGGCCCACTCCAAGTCTGGATTGCAGAAAAATATGTTGGGTTGACCGTCTTGCTGGAAGCCGTTGTTGGGAAGGGTGGTGTTGCCATTGAAGGCTGAGCGAGTGCCGAGTCTGCCGCCCTGGGACAGAAGGAGGTCGTGAATGAGCTGGAGGTCAAGACCCCAATCTCTTGGAGCAGCAAAGATGAAAATGGCCGAGATGGGCATAGGAGATCCATCAGGACCCATTGGGAGAGGTTGCATATTGGCTCTATGGTAAGCTTCCGTAGCCTCCGCGAATGGCCAGACGTTGGGAACGGAGGTGAGGATATCCGAGCTTGTGACTACGTGGTCGAAGCCATAGCTGCGAGCCACTTCACGGACCTTGTTTGCTATTCCACCAAGGGCAAGAATGCACTTGCCTTTGTACTGGCCCGCAACTTCGAGGAACGGAGTATGCGACTGGACAACCATCTCAGGAGACATTGGAACGTTGAATTGCTTGCTGAGAGCCATGGCTCGGTCCTCATCTTTCACACCGCCACTGTTGGTGAGGATGCAATACGGGATGCCCTGGGAGTGGAGAAGCTGGAGGGTCTCCATCGCGTGCGGAAGTGGCGTCTTCTTGGAGAGGACTCCATCGACATCGATTGCGAAGCCGAAGTTTGTGTTGGGAGTCTGTTCGTGACCTGCGACAGTATCAGACATGTTGGACAAGACAGGGAGAAGACAGGGCAAGTGGAATTGGCGCCCTACTTTGGTATTCTGATGGTGAGCTTGATGATGATGTGTAGTCTTGGATGGAACTTGTTGTTTTATGGGTGTATCTTGATCGTATGCAGGAGATTCGAAATGGCGGAAACTTGCTCTTCTTAAGTACTTTCGCCGTCCATTTACTCAATTTCTTTGGATACAAAGGGCATCCTGTGAACACACCCTTCTCCATCTTGACTATCTGTTCTGAAAGAAGAAGATGGAGATGGTGGGCGGGAATATGGATGGGACTAAAGGAAAACAAGAGGGACAATCTCCGAAACCATACTTGAGGTTGGTTGGGTGAATACTGCCGCTGTTCCTGTTCTTAGACGCAAAGCTTTGGATGGATATTCACTCTTGTTCCTAGAGTGCCGGCGAAGCATATAGCCCCAGCCAGCAGAGAGTGTATGTAGGATAGTCTTAGTAGACGTGAATTCCGCAAAGTTGAAAGAACCCGTTGTTGCTAAATGGCGGTGATTGTCGGATGGGCTGGAGGATGACGATTGAGAGTCCAATATTTGCCCGAGGGTTTGACAACTTTTCGGCGAGAAGGGGATTTGGAATTCGGCAGCGCTGCTAAACAATAGAAGTCTGAAATAAGAGGCTGATACGAATGGTCTTTGCCGTCTTTCTTCTTTCTTTGATATAATGTTTCTTTCAGAATCTCTTAATCAACGTTCTAACGGAACGGTGTGCTGCTTGGCATCAAATTCCGCAAGCCACGAAGCGTCAGAGCTGTGCACGGTGCGCGGTGCAGTCTATCAAATCGCAAGTCCAAGTCATCCCTGCGACTGAAGGAGATTGGGATGTTCACTCGATATCCATTCCTGAAAGATGCAAAAAACAAACAAACAAACAAACAAATGAACAGACGAAAAGATGGAGATATTCTTACTTTCTTATCGACTTCTCGAGTTATAATAACAAAGATTCTGCCTGTCATTGTTATCGTCATTGCCATGACGGCCATGACGGCCATCATGGCCATCTTGGATCGACATCTGAAATCCGAATTGTGCGTTCACAAGCGGAGTTGCCCGCCAACTGTTGGTTGTCTTTGGTTGTCTTTGCGACAGGAAACGAAACTCTCCATTTAACACTACCCATACATTCTGAGGTTGGAAGTGTGAGTTGATGTTGCAGGATGGGATTTTCGCGTTCATACTACTAATTCTCGAATATGGAATATGGACAGGATGCGATTAAAATACAATATCATTATCCAGAGGATATCTCGAAGTTATAACAATTATAGGTTTATAGCAGATGGTCTGAGCAGTGAGCGGGGCCATTGCTATTTGCTAATCAATGCACGTCACCGCACAGACCTCAAGGGGCATTAGGGGAAGAAAAGGAAAAAGAAAACACAGGCGAGACCATTGCAGTAAGCCTCTTCATTCCTGTCGACTAGCAACATTGTGGTCTTGCTCTTGTGACAAACGCTCCTTACTGACTGACTTCCTAGTGGTTTAGTACAAGTTGGCAGCGGCAAGATGCATTGGCACAGCGTGGGGAAGCGTGGGAAAGCGTGGGAAAGCGCGGGGTAAACACGAGAATGAGGGGTATGAGGGAGGAGTATGAGGAGTATCATCAGTCAATCAGCCAAGAGCTTTCACATTAACCTTCGAAGCTCTGCATTCCCTCAGTTCAACCCCACATAGGCATGGTGCGACATCGCAAGCTGTGGCAGGAAGACGTGGTACAAGTGAGACTGATGTCTCACCACCCGTCTCCTCTTCTTTGTCCGTCGTTCGCCCTTTGAGAATCGTCTCCGATCCCATACTCGAGACAATTGCACGATTCAACCTATTCTCCCATACCCAGGAAACTTCTTATAGACTCTTTATACAGTCTTCGCGTTTGAGCTTTTCAACTCGTACTGGGCATCATTCCTTACAGCGTCATGGCGGCCGCTCCTTCCGATGGAATGACGGCATCAAACCGGCCGCGAGTTCTCATTCCAGAGAAAGTCTCGCCAGATGGCCTCGCAATCCTCTCAGACTCACTCGATGTTGACGAGCGGTCCGGCCTTAGTGCTGATGAATTGAAGACTTTAATTCCTTCTTACCACGCATTGATCATCCGCTCCGAGACGAAGGTCACCGCCGATCTGCTCTCTGCAGCAACAAATCTTAAGGTTGTTGCAAGAGCTGGTGTAGGAGTTGACAATGTCGATGTCGAAGCGGCGACAAAGCTGGGTGTTATAGTAGTCAATTCGCCAAGCGGCAACATCGCAGCTGCTGCAGAACACACCATTGCATTACTTCTTGCGACAGCGAGGAATATCCCGGCGGGCGCGGCGAGCCTACGAGAAGGAAAATGGGCACGAAGCAAACTGGTTGGCGTCGAAGTCAACAGCAAGATTCTGGGGATCATTGGCTTGGGAAAAGTTGGACTCAAAGTTGCACGAATGGCTGTCGGATTGGGCATGATCGTGATTGCATTGGATCCGTATGCCAGCCCTGAGATTGCAGCTGCGAATTCAGTATCAATGGTCTCCGATCTGGATAGTTTGCTGCGAAAGGTAGATTTTCTGACCATTCATACGCCATTAATAGCCAGTACATTGGATTTAATCAGCACCGACGAGTTGAAAAAGATGAAGAACACAGCACGAGTGTTGAATGTTGCACGTGGAGGCGTCTTTAACGAGGAAGCTTTGTTAGAAGCCCTTGATGCGGGAACTATTGCAGGTGCTGGCTTGGATGTATTTACCTCCGAGCCTCCAGCACCTGACTCTGCAGCGCAAAAGCTTACACGACATCCCAAAGTTGTGGCAACTCCCCATCTTGGAGCCAGCACTGTTGAAGCTCAGGAGAATGTCAGCTTAGACGTCTGCACACAAGTCCTTACCATTCTTTCTGGCGGACTGCCAACCTCTGCAGTCAATGCGCCCTTGATCCTGCCAGAAGAATACAAAAAGCTTCAGCCATTCGTACGACTTGTCGAGAAACTGGGAAGTCTCTATACGCAACACTATAGCAGTCGGGGAAGTTCGATTGGAGGCAAGACATTTGATTTGATTTACGAGGGTGAACTGGCATCGATATCCAATACCCGACCACTGTTCGCAGCACTTGTTAAGGGATTGACATCTTCAATCTCTGATTCTGGTGGTCGCGACGTGAACATCGTCAATGCTACCTTAATTGCCAAGCAGAAAGGCATCATTATCAACGAGAGCCACCGAAGAGAATCAAGTGATCTGACATATGCCAGTCTTGTCACCTTACGAACCTCAGGTCCCGATGGTGCAGGCGAGCAATTAATCTCTGGCTATGTTTCGGGAAATTCGATATACATCAATAAGCTCGATAGATTCACCACGAGTTTCATTCCAGAGGGTACTCTGATCATCTGCCATAACTATGATTCACCAGGGAAGATTGGATACGTGGGAGGAATTTTAGGTAAAAGAGATGTCAACATCAATTTCATGAGCGTGGCTGCCTTGGATCTTGCAAGAAATGGAATTGATAAGCAGAGTGAAGAGACAAATGGAAAGAAGGAAAACGAGGCGTTGATGATTCTTGGGGTCAATGGCGTCGTTGGGAAGGAGGTCGTGAAGGAGCTGGCAGATCAGGAGGGTATCTTGGAGGTCTCTGTTGTGAGACTCTGAGGCATTTCATTTAAACCAACAGCCAACACCGATTTACGAGGTGAAGTCCTGCATTTTTCTTTTTATACGGGGTTGCTTTCATATTGCGGTTTTGTCTTCAACATATATGGTGTGGGGCTTTCATCAACGCACCAAGAGCTACAGGAAAGAGATATAACATTCATATAGGGAACATACAGTGAAAACAAATTTAAATTATGATGGCGCTCAACAAGCTTTAGTGATATTATAAGCAATCATTTAGAGGCATGAATTTGCGTCATCTACGGACATTGAAGGTACTGACCATCATATTCCGGATTCCCTGATACTTTCAATAGGGTATGATCATCAAATCCATCACATCACATTGCATACCTTCTTACTTTCTTCAGACTCACATAGACACGGTTTTGTTCACCTGTATTACCCTTGACCAGTCGTTCTGAGTTGCCCCGGCCAAAACGGCAATTTTCAACGTCCGGCAAAATCCACCGCCTGGATCTGAAACCAGGAATCCCGCGTCCCCACTATATCTCAACCACATCTCCTCTACACCAGTGATCATCAGTGGATACAGCTATATTAATATTTCTTGACCTCTATACGTATCCCATAAGTCGTCGTGTGACTGACTGCAATTCAGCATAAACAATGTAGATGTCACATGGCGACAATATTCAGGCACGACCGTAATGCAGCCTGCTGGTGTAAAGGTGAGATGACGGCAGTTGCAATATGTGGCTTTCGTTGTCAAGTAGACTTTATATTATAAAGCCCGCTCAATCCGACTTTTAGCTTTCCTGTCGTCTTACAGCCTTCCTATCTGATTAAGAGTTGCTGTAAAGATGAAGTCATTTATTCCTTTCGCCGCCCTGTTGGCGTCCGTCACCGCGCATTCTACCTTCCAACAACTGTGGGTCAATGGTGTCGATAAGGGAGGAACATGTATCCGCACACCTCCAAGCAACAGCCCAGTCACGAGCGTGAGCTCAAACGACATCCGCTGTAACGTTGGGGGATCGAAGGGCGTACCTGGGCTCTGCACCGTTGCTGGTATGCATCTTTCCCGTCCCCAACAAAAGGCAAGGCTTAACACATTCCAGCCGGTCAAACCCTGACAGTCGAAATGCACGGCCAACCTGACCAACGCTCTTGCTCCCAAGAGGCAATCGGCGGCAATCACTATGGACCGGTAATCATCTACCTCGCGAGGGTCAGCGACGCCACGACCGCTGATGGCAGCGGTGCGATCTGGTTCAAAGTCGACCAGGAGGGCTACGACGTCCCGACGAAGAAATGGGGGACCATGACGTTCAACGACAACTGCGGGAAACGCACTTTCACCGTGCCCTTGAGCCTGGCACCGGGCAACTATCTGCTGAGAGCGGAGGTGATCGCGCTGCATGCGGCTGGAAGCTCAGGTGGCGCGCAGTTCTATATGTCTTGCTACCAGCTGGTGGTTACGGGCAGTGGAACCACGAGCCCCAGTGGAGTTGAGTTTCCGGGCGCGTATAAAGCCACTGATCCGGGAATCTTGATCAACATTTACCAAACGCTTAACAGCTATACTATCCCAGGGCCAGCTGCTGTTTTCAGGGGATAAGCAATAGTTGGGAGAGGATGGAAGGAATGAGTTGACGAGTTGAAAATTGAAAACGTGATTGCGAGTGAGGGGTTGGCTGATTGGGAGGTATTAAAGACAGAGACGAAATCATGATTGACTGAATTAAGAGAGCGTGGGAGGAGACGAGATTGAACTTATACATTCTTTCATACTGTACATAGCTTCACCTTTAAAATTGCATAAACGATGGCATACACGCCTCTCAGGCTTCGTCGAAAAATCAATATGCTTTGCCGTCTATGAAACTGATAACGAAAATCAAGGTCAAATTGCAGCCCGGCTTGTTGAAGCCCACAGAGTCATTGCCGGTGCATTGCGCACGTTGAGCTGAAAACAGAAAGCCTGATTTGTGATTGAAGTCGGCCGCATCTTCATCTTCATACTCCATCTTCATCTTCATCGACCGATCATCCGCATATTTTCCGGCCCGTTGGAACCGATCCCGTGGGTTCCCTTGAATAATTACCCCGTGCGTCCCTAACGCACAGACGTTCAATTTATTTCATGCCGCCGTAGACTCTGATGCTGAGCACACCACGTGAAGAAAAATAGATTGCGCACGGCATATAGGTAGGTATCTACCAAATCGGCGCATTCTTGTCGACGGAGGACAAAAGGCCGTCATTGAAATACAACAAGAAGTTTCCCCGCATTGACAAGGCGGGGATCAGATCTCTTGAGTGGGCTTGTATGGATGCTCCCGAGATCCAGCTAGGACGTACAAGACGATCTTTGATGGCGGAGGAGAACTTATAAGATTGACGTACGAAAAGAAGGAGGCGATCCAGGCATATATAGGGAAGTTCCCTCGAGCAATATATCATTGTGCTTGCCTACTGTAAGGACGTATTTCATGATAAAAATGGTTGCCATTAAGCCAATTGTTGCCCTCGGCCTATTGGCGGGACATATTAGTCCTGCCTTGTCAGTGATAGTCCGAATTAATGCTCTTGGTGATAGCATCACTGGCTCGCCTGTATGCCTCTCCATATCCCTCAAATCCAGCGGTTGCCCAAGAGCTAACATCATTGACCATCATAGGGCTGTTGGAGAGCTCTTTTCTACCAAAAACTCCAGGCTGCTGGCGTAACTAACACCGACTTTGTCGGCACACTTCCTGGCCAAGGTTGCGGTATCACCTATGACGGCGAGAACGACGGCCACGGAGGATACCTTGCCACGGGAATTGTATCCAATAACCAGCTTCCAGGATGGCTCGCAGTCTCGAAGCCAGATATCGTGATGATGGAGCTCGCCACCAATGACGTCTGGAGCAACATTGCCACGAGCACCATCCTGAATGCCTTTTCCACACTGGTCGACCAAATGCGTGCGTCCAAAAGCACCATGCGCATTCTCGTTGCGCAGATCACGCCCATGAATCCAAGCGCTTGCACCACCTGCGCTGCTGGAGTTGTGGCCTTGAACAATGCTATTCCTGCTTGGGCGGCGTCGAAGAGCACTAGCGCTAGCCCGATCACGGTGGTTGATTGTTTTACTGGCTTCAACACGGCGACTGATACTGGCGATGGAGTGCATCCAAACGACAGCGGAAATGTAAAGCTGGCAAATTGTTGGTTCGAGCCATTGAAGACAGCGATTCTGGCGGCTAGCTCAGGGACTGTGACGCAGGTCCCGGTTGGAACGACAATGACGACGACGACAGGAACGATAACAACGACAACGCCTCCAGCAAATACAGGTAGCACTGGTAGTGCACCGCTCTATGGCCAATGTGGCGAGTTATAACTCAATGCTGTAACGGAGGACGCGACTAACGACTGCATAGGAGGGCAAGGTTGGACAGGAGCGACAACCTGTGTATCTGGGACCTGCAAGTTCAGCAACCAATGGTATAGCCAATGCTTGCCATGATGGGATGAAGGGTTGGTGGGGTTGGGGAGAGCCCGCTTGGGTTGTAAATACGCATGAATATAAGACTGTACATAGGAAATGCCATGCATTCTGAAGCCTGAAGACCTCTTCCCGAAATTCTGGGTGGCATATGAGGGGAAAGTCCACGTGTAATCATCCAAAGTGCGTTGACACAACAGAAAAAAAAAACTTGCTTCGGGAGCACGCATAATCGAAACGTGGATGGCACGAGGTGGGGGGGTTGAGAGAAAGTGACAGGTAGAAAAATGCGACAGGACGAACGCAGCGATCTGTCAGCGCCACCGCCGCTACCAGCGCCCAGATAAGATTAATGATAATTACTCAAGTTTTGAACTACCCGAATAAGTAATTGAGTCGAGAACTGGAGATTGAAGAATGGCCTTCGCTCTGGTGACGCGTTTAGCGTTTGGCGTTTGGCGTTTGGTAGCAGAGGCGAGGGAGGTACGTATATCGCTTAGAAGGCCAATGAGTGTCGTCCAGCCACAGACATACTCTACAGTGGCTTCCAGACACCAGACACGGAGTAGAGTATCCAAGTCACCTTGCGCGCCAACATTTGCTGTGACGCCCGCCCGCCCCCCAAATACCAGAAGCTCTCCATTTTACATCCAATCCATTGCCGCCTTCGCCGTGACATGCCCATTATTCACAGCAGCCTTCACCGTGTGTCTATTTAGCCGCTAGTCTAATCTCACGGACCGACACTCACATCATAGATTCATTACGGATCGATCCGGCAACCTTGCGCTATCGGCTGGTGATCTTGACCACGCATGGAGTCGCTCTGACGGACGACGAAGTGTGAAGAAATTTGACGGCCATTACCTCTGTAATACCGTCGCAGGCGCTCGTCGAGCAGGACAAGATGGGGTTCCTCGGTGTCTACAAGGCCGTCTACGACTATGTTCCACAGGGTGAGGGTGAGCTTACTATTTCAGAGGGGGACATCTTATATGTGCTCGAGAAGAGCACAGAAGACGACTGGTGGAAAGCGAAGAAGAAGGCTACCGAAGAGGATGATGATGAGCCGGTTGGATTGATCCCAAGCAACTACATCGAAGAGGTATGTTGATACCCAAAACCTTCGTCTCCTCCTACTCTTGGTGGGATGGAGCTCTGTGATAACCTTGTCTGGCATCCGGTCGTCTCATCGGCGTGCATCTGGAGGTGATGGACGGCATAAAGGTTTCAGAGTTTTGTCCGAGTCATGCCAGTTAACACATCTATAACAGGCCAAGCCGACTCAGCAAGCACGAGCCCTTTACGACTACACACGACAAACCGACGAGGAGTTATCATTCAAGGAAGAGTCGAAGCTGGAGGTCTTCGACACGTCGGATCCGGATTGGATACTAGTTGGTCTTGATGGCGAGTATGGATTTGCACCAGCAAACTACATCGAAGTGTCGGAAGATGCCCCTCCGACTCCTGCTCGGCCGCTCCCACCTCGAACGCAAGTAAGCGAAGAATCGGAGGACTTCAACGAGCCAGATTCTCCACCTGCTGTCACTCCAGCAGCTGCTCTTGCGGGAGTATTGCAACAAAGAGAAAGGCCACAAGTTGCAGCACCACCGCCTCTTCAGCCTCCACGACCACAATATACCCCTGAAGCCTCCGACGAAGAAGATGTGCCAACTCCCTCTCTACCTGCGCGCCCTCAGTCACAAACGACACAATCTTCCCGCTCCCCACCGTCCGTTGGTCCGGTTGCGTCTCCTCCCTACAACCGGGCGTCGTTTCGGTCGGAGGATCGTCGTGATACTGACAATTATGGGCCGCAATCAGCTGGAGGCTTCCATCTCTACAATGTGAATGAAATGGTCTCTGTGATGGGCAAGCGGAAGAAGATGCCAACGACACTTGGCATCAATTTGGCAACTGGCGTCATTACTATTGCCCCTGAGAAGACACGGGATGGGCCACAGCAAGAGTGGACAGCAGAAAAGATGACTCATTATTCGATTGAAGGGAAACATGTCTTTATGGAACTTGTCAAGCCGAGCAAAAGCATAGATTTTCATGCCGGTGCCAAAGATACCGCTCAAGAGATTGTTGCCTCTCTGGGAGAGATGGCCGGTGCCGTAAGGGCCGAAGGTCTCAAAGAGGTATGGTCAGCAGCATCTGGACATGAAAAGAAAAAGGGACAGGTCCTGTACGACTTTATGGCCCAAGGCGACGATGAGGTGACCGTAGCTGTCGGCGATGAGGTCATCATTCTTGATGATACCAAGAGCGAAGAATGGTGGCAAGTTAAGAGAATTAAGAATGGCAAGGAGGGTGTTGTGCCAAGTAGCTACATCGAGATTACGGGTACAATTGCAGCTCCAGCCAGTCAAAAGGGTATCAACGCTGGCAGGTCGACAGTGGAGCAAAACAGGTTGGAGGAGCAGAGATTGGCAAAGGAGGCATTAAAGGCAGGCCGTAGAGAGGAGGATAGAGGGTCAGAGGTAGGCCCTGGAATGATTTTGCCTCCGAGAGGCAGTAGTTTGAGTGCTCGAGCCAATAATAACCATGACGGGGAGCAGAGGAGTAGGCGCGATTCGAGGCAACCTGACGCTGGACATTCCAAACCCAAATCAAGTAAGTACGCACAGCTCAGCCCTCAGAGTATGAGCTAACAATCATAGAACCTGACCAGTCAAAGGTACGGACCTGGACCGATCGATCAAAGTCCTTCAGCGTTGAGGCGCAATTCCTCGCCCTGAAAGATGGCAAAATCAACCTGCACAAAATGAACGGCGTCAAAATTGCTGTCCCTGTCTCTAAGATGTCGATTGAAGATCTCGAATACGTTGAACGTATCACGGGCGTTTCTCTTGACGAAGATAAGCCATTATCTGAATATAAGAAATCGAAAGCCAGGAGTGACGGCGAAAGGTCAACGCCCAAAGCAGGAGCCAGCATTGACAAGTCGGAGAAGCCAGAGTATGATTGGTTTAATTTCTTCTTGGCATGCGATATTGGAGTTGGTCTATGCGAAAGATATTCTCAGGTCTTCAACAGAGACAATATGGATGAGAGCGTATTGCCAGACGTGGATGCGACTGTTTTGAGGAATCTCGGACTGCGAGAGGGAGATATTCTCAAAGTCATGCGACACCTGGATACTAAGTACAACCGGAAGGGTAAGAAGGGTTCAGAAGATGGAGAAACTGGTGAAGGCGGATTGTTCTCTGGCCCTGGAGGCACGCTTAGGAATAACACGCGGAAAGGGCGGCCTGCTCCAGCCATTCAGACCAGCGACACAGTTGATCCAAAGGCATTCTCCCAGCAACATGTTGAAGAGCCCTCAGGAAAGCCGGTACTTGACCTCACTCCGACACCAATTGCAGTAGCGCCTACTCCTATCTCGAAACTTTCAGGTGGCTTTGATGATGATGCTTGGGATGTGAAGCCCGTTAAGCAGCAACCTCAGTCTCAGCCAGCGCCTCAGCAGCCTCCTCAACAGCAAAGTACCCCTGCTCCACCGCCACCAACATTGACTGGTTCTATGCAAGAATTATCTCTACTCTCACAACCGCTGCAGCCAACCAAGATAGAACATCCGCCACCACAGCCTCAGCCTCTGCAACAACCACAGTCTGTAGCACAGCAGCAAGCGCCTCAGCCAACTGGGGTTACTCCTTCATTCTTCTCCGGCCTTCCTCAGCCATCTATAGGTATCCAGCTGCAACCAACCAATACTTCCTTCCAGCAGAGCTTCCAGCCTCAACAGAATTTTGGCCAGCAGCAAATCTCGCAGCAGAATATTGCACGACAACGACCAGCAGCCCCACAGTATAATCAAGGTCAAGGGTCGTTAATGCCGCCTCCCCCACCTCGTCCTCTGTCAGCACCGCAATCTGCTCAGCAGAGTGCGTTTGGTCCCCCTCCTCTTCAACCACAGATGACTGGTATTCCTCATCAACCAATGGGCTTCCAATCAATCGCACCTCCGGGACAGAGTCTGGCAGAGATGAATCAGATGAGAATGCAGCAGCAGTACAATCAACAGCAAATGCAATTCTCTCCCCAGCAACAGCAAATGCAACCACAAATGACAGGATTCCCTGGTCAGCAAAATATAATGGCCCAGCCAACAGGCTTTGGCCAAGGTGGCTTCAATCAGCAGATGCAGCCTCAGCAAACTGGCTTCCAGCCGAATCAAACTTTGTTGCAGGGTCAACTCTCACCTGGTCCTTTTGCAGATGCGCGAAGCCAACAGTTCTCACCACTGCAGAACCAGCCTACCGGATTCCAGAGCCCGTTCAATCCGCAACTGCAGTTCCCACAGCAGACAGGCGTCAACACTTTTCTTCCTCCAGCATTGCAACCTCAGAAAACCGGGCCCATGTTCTCTCAGCCCACTGGCGTGAATGGCTTCGGACAGCAACCAATTCCCCCCATGCCGCCAATGCCACCAATGCCTCAGCAGGCTCCCGCGCCACTTCTTCCTCAAAAGACCGGACCGCCTCCACCAGTGCGCTTTGGTGTCACACCAGCTACCAAGAAGCTCACTCCTCAGCCAACTGGAAAGAGGGCCAACCTGGCAGCAGCTAGTAAGTTTGATACCCCAATAATTACCACAGGCGTTTCTGACATATCTCAGCCCCCGACAATCCCTTCGGTTTCTAATCCACATAGTTCCACTCATGCATTTACGTCGCTTAGCGTCCTCCCTTCCTTGTATCGTATGTACAGTCTCTGAATAGAGCGGCATTGCAATGGGCATTCTCTCTTTACGTATGGCATCTGCACAATAGTTAATATATTCGCGGTTGTCACATGGGAGGAGACGTTGGCACTTTCCGCTTCCATACATACAAATTTTCAATGCAGATAGAAATGAAGAAAATATTATGACCCTTTCATTTGATACTTCGAACCCGGAACGCCTGAAAGTGCTGTGAGCTTTTAATGAGCTGAGCCTAGTATCCACAAGCGCTTCTGCTATATACTCCCTATCTTCTCTCACCCCCTCTTTTATATCCTTCCGGCGCTGGCAAAGAGATGGCCTAGAAATCGAAATCGCCACGGAAGCTATCCACATCCATCCCACTCACCACGCGCTCCGCCAAGTCCCTCCTCCCCATCTGGCTGAAGACTCTCCGCAGGGTATCGTACAAATTCGTGCTTTGATTCTGGTTGATCATCCTCTCGAGATCCGCCTCCGTCACTCTACCGACGCCGCCGTCGCCGAGAATATCCTTGGCCTTCTCTCGCCCCTCCTGCTCCGTCACCTTGTGCATCGCCAGCGCGCCGAGGAGATGCCCTGCCGCCTCGTCGTAGCAGCCGATGTTGATGCAGCTCACGCCGAGGTTATAGCGCGCGCGCACGAAGTTGCCGCGGAGGGAGAGGGCGCGCTCGTATGCCGCGATGGCTTCTTCGCTGCGCCCCGAGTTGGCGAGGGTCGCGCCGAGACGGTTCCATAACAGGTGGACCGAGGACGAGTCGTTCGTGGAGCCGGACTCGGTGCTCGCGAGCGCCGAGGAGAAACAATCAACGGCCTTGTCGTACTCCTCGGCGCCGTAGAACAGAACACCGAGGCCGACTTGGACATCTGGGTCCATCGTCTCTGCGTCCGGACTTAGCTGGGCGGCGCGGATGAACAGGTCTGTGACTTTCTCGTGCAGTTGTTGGCGATCGGTGAAGCCGATGTCTGTCTCGGCGCTGAGGGTGTTGGGTGGGGCGATCTGGGGGTATTTGACAGAGAGCCAGCGCTCCAGCGTGCGGTATGCGGTGCTGTCATAGCCCTCGTTTGTGTAGGAGACGGCGAGGCCCATCAGGGCTTCGAGATTTGAGGGATCGAGCTTGAGAGCCTGCTCGAGTGCGCGGATCGCCGGTGTTTCCTTTTCGTTCTGGGCTTGTGCTGATCCCAGTTGCACCCATGCCGCCAAGTGTGTCGGATCGCGTTGGACTGCTGCCTCAAAAGCCAAAGCTGCAAGACTCAGATTTCCGCCCTCTTGCATGATGCGGACGCCCTCCTCGAACGCGTTCGGAACGTCGGAGAAGATGTTGTCGGATTCGAAGGTGTAATCGCCCAGGTGTGGATCGCGGAAGGCGGCGTGGGTTCCCATGCCATCAAAACCATCCCACTGGTCGAAAGCGTTCATATCGAGGGCAGAAGGGGAATCCATATCCGCGACGAGGTCTCTGGCAGCGGCGGTCTCAGCTTGAATTCCTCGCCAAATTGCTTCAAAGTCTCCAAACTCGTTGGTTTCAGACTCGAGATTTTCGACTGACCTGTCTAGTTGATCGAGCTCAGCCTCAATAGTAGCATTCTGCTCTCGCTCTTGAGCTTCGAGGTCAATGGCCTTAAATTGCTCTTCCCAGTGCTCGTCGTCGAGCTCGATCATCTTGCCTTTGCCTTTGTCCATCGCTTCTTGTGGCTGTTGGTTCATATGTGCCTGGTTTTGATACATCATGCCGCCGTTCATGCCGCCGTTCATGCCAAAGCCGCCCATGCCCATGCCCATCATGCCCATGGGCCGTTGATATGAGTTGAAGTTCGACATGGGAATTTGTGTGACGGGGCTTGCAGTTCGTGCGGCTGCTGGCTGTTGCATTTGTTGAAAGCGTGCAAAGTCGGCGGGACTGAAGCCTGCAGCTGCAGGTGTTTGGAAGTTGGGCTGCATGTGCGATTCTTGTTGCAGGCCTGGCTGGTACTCTTGCGCCCAGCCAGGGGATTGCGGAGATGTGCCTCTTTGAATTGCGGGACCAGCAAAGTGCATGGCTTCCATCATAAATGGGTCGGCTGGCGCTTGTGGTAGTTGTCCTCCCTGCTGCATGAACTCGTTCATCATCTGGATGTGTCAGCGAAGCTCCTGATGCTGCATGTGCCATGCCATGTCATGAACAGCACTGAAGGGCTTGGGACCTACATTATCTTGACTGCCATTCATGCCGACACTCCGCATGCCTTGCGCAGCACCCGGGGCCCTTCCCACCAGCCTGTCCCTCTGTAAACTCTTGTCATCACTTCCAATCTTGCTGAACTGGCTCAGGGGATTGCCGGCAGTCGAGCACTCCGCGCCACCAAGGAATGACATGGTCGCTGTTGTGTTGTGAACGATGCAGGCACCGGATATAGTACTACAGTAGAGAAACGGATGAAGCAGGGAAATGGAAAGACAGAAGTGTTTTGGGTATGTATGAATATGTAGGAGTAGAATATGTATATGGCAAGATGTCGATGGCAGTGGAAGTTGGGGTTCGTCGAGTGTGAGTGTGGGGTACTGGACCTCGGAGGAAGCGCGAGAGTTGATCCGAGAGATACGGTAGATCATATCCCGAGGAAGGCCGACTTTCAGGGACATAAGGCACTTCGGCTCGTGAGTCGAGTCGAGTCGCCTAATCCAGCCATATTATTGTTACTTCGTATGATCATCATTTTATATATTGAACCTTATGGTCCTCGGCATATGGTGATATTAGAATACCTTACATATATATTGCAGTTGTTTAAGCGAAATTTCGGTTTGTTATTTTTTTAAATTTTTATCCCTTTTCACATATGCTATGAGACAATAGATATGGCCTATCCGAACTGTTCTGGTGCCAGATGGATACCGCCATAAACGTACATGCATCTGAATACAGATCCAAGGAGCGAAAGAGAGAGAGAGAGGTTGTTGAGCAGAGACTGCATCATGATTTCCAGATAGTCAAGTACTTTAATCCGACCTTTATACGGATGATATACTCACAGCAACTGCAATAGCACCGCCACTGTCACCGTGACAGCCACAGCCACAGCCACTCATCTCCATTTGGGGGGGGGGAGAGAGAGATGTTTATCAGAAGCCGTGATGAAGCACTCGACACGGCACTTTGAGTTGAAGAGCCATGAGACGAGCCTCTAAAAGCCCCTTCGACCACCCTGTTATTGTTTCTATTATTATTATCATCATCATACTCTTGTGTGGTGACATGCAGGCTGTGTATCCCTCCAGTTGATCTTCTTGAGGTCGATCTTGTCTCAGGTCACGTGATTGCTTTCTTGAGTGAAAGTCAAAGCAAAGAAAGCCATTCCATTCCATGCTGTGGCATGAGCTGAGTAGTTCAGATGAGTGAAGATGAGATGAAAAGAAAAGAATCTTTGCTCCTTGCTGATGTGGCTATCTGATTCCTGCCATTTACTCCTCTTTCACTCTTCACTCCATTGTTTGCGCCTTTGCTTGCTTCTTTGTTGGGTTTCTACAGACAGAAGTCGATATCATTGGCATCCATGATCGTCATCATTATTGAAACCAATGCTCGGAGAGTTGGGCGTCAAAGAAAGAAGCCCTATTCTGTGTGGCTTTCACATTCCAGACGGACAATTTACAAAGGGCAAGCCATTGAAGGGCTGGCATGCCATTGGGCCGATCTATGTCGAAAGCCACCATCACGATCAAAATCGACAAAGGCCAAAAGAGTGAATTAATCGAGGGTATCGGTATCGGCATCGGTACCATTATTATCATATCCAGTATTTGTTAAGGCAAAAGATCGTTTGTAAAGAGTCCTCTTTGATGTCCGTCGTTGGCTCAGATGCCTTTGTCTCTTTGTCTTTTACCGTACCAGACTTCGCTTAGCAACAGCAAAAAGGGGCTGGCGGCATTCCATTGGACTGCCTCCTCCAAGAGTGAAACGACACATCGAAGGGAAACTATGGACATCCTTTCATGCTCTTGAATGGCAGGAAACAAAAATGTCCATTCGGCGAACTCTCCGAGACTGAATGCCAGACTAGACCAGTCCAGTCACCAAGCCGCCCAGAGTCTTGTTGCACGTCCCCTTATCCATTGTCTTGTCCACAACGTCCTGGAATGGAGACTATGAGATGAGTGAGAACTTTGGAACTGGCTGGGCTCCTTTCAGGAGAGGCAAATGGCCACTCTCTACACCCACTTCCACTCTGTATCCTACCCAGTGCTCAGGAATGAGTCTCGGTGGTCTCTGGAAAACCCCAACTGGCCGCTCTAGACCTGGGGCGCCGAGGGCCTGGACTTCATCCCATCCACGCCCAAGAACTGGCTACTTGATCTCAGAGCCTTCTCCACTTTCAGGTCTGAATAATATACTCTCCTATTCTCTTTAAAGCACCGTCACTCCTTACGCGGCCATTAAGTCCTTGAACCTTTTACATTCTACTGCCCGAACAAAATACCGTTCTGCTCTTTCATATTGTTCTTTATCACAATAACGTACTATTATTGTCCACTACTGTTCTCGTTACCAGAACAATAGCTACTCTTGCACAAGAACAATACCCATCACTCCCTATAAGTGTGCCTTAGAACCTGGACAATATTTGAACAACACTCGAGCTTCTTGACAGCCCTTACAAATTCCAAACACCACTTTTGTTTTCATTCATATTAAACATTCACCAGTTCAACGCCCCCTGAGCCTTCCTCTACTCATCAGTCAAATCCACTTTACGGAATTACAATCAACAATCTACAATTCTTGAACTACAAGCATCACACCATGCCTTCTCTTCACTCTGTCTTGCGCTCCGTTGCAGCTGTTGCTTGCCTTGCCGGCAGTGCGAGCGCCGCCTACACGATCGAAGATGTCTATGATACCAACAACTTCTTCAGCGGCTTCAACTTCTTCTCCGGGCCAGACCCAACGCACGGCTTTGTCGACTACGCCGATGCCCCAACAGCAAATGTCACTTCTCTCGCCGGTTATTCCAGTAACGCCGTTTATCTTGGTGTTGACCATACCACTGTCAATCCTGCTGGTGGTCGTGCCTCAGTTCGCCTGGAATCGGCAAAGCAATACACCCAAGGGCTATTCATCGCAGACATACAGCACATGCCTAATTCTGAGTGCGGTCTATGGCCCGCTTTCTGGACATTCGGTCCTAACTGGCCCTCATCGGGTGAGATCGACATCATCGAGGGCGTCAATAAGCAAGCCACCAACGCCGTGACCCTTCACACCGCACAGGGGTGCACGATGACCAATACAGGCTCCAACTTCGGCTCGGTCCTCTACAACGCCAATTGCAATGCCGGAAACGGGAACATAGGATGCGGCCAGGGGACCACGGAGAGCAAGGGCTACGGCGACGGCTTCAACGGCGTCGGCGGCGGCGTCTACGCCATGGACTGGACCTCGTCTGCCATCTCCATCTACTTCTTCCGCCGCGACGCCATCCCGGCCGATATCACGGCCGGCAACCCCGATCCTGCGTCTTGGGGGCCTCCTCAGGCTGCCTTCACCGGCTCGTGCGACATCGATGCCCACTTCAAGAGCCACAAGATTGTCTTCGACACCACCTTCTGCGGCGACTGGGCGGGGAGTGTCTGGGGCGAGCAGTGCGGAAGCTTGGCTTCGAGCTGCCTGGATTACGTTGCGCAGAACCCTGCTGCGTTTTCTGAGGCGTACTGGTTGATCAACTCGGTCAAGGTGTACAGGCAAGCTGGTGTCGCCAAGCGGGATGGTGTCGTCGCGAAGGCCTTTTTGGCATGAGCATACTCTTCTGAGAGACGAGGAAGAGACGGGTCGGTTTCATTCCTGGGCGGAAAGGACTTTTAGATGCATCAACGGCTGCCTTGGTTCATTCATGATGCGACGCACGGCCTATATATACCACTGGGAAGAAGAACTGGCGTTCTGGATACAAGCATACCTGCACGGGCAGGCAACGATCTTTGATTATATTTCGATGTAGATATCTTTGTCTCTTGATTTCTATAGACTTCCACTTACTTGAAATATGAGAGTATACATTCACTGTTCACATCTTCTCATATCTCCTCACATCTGTCACGTATGTCTTCTTATTGATCAGTGTTGCCTAAATCCAGTTAATAATATTCGAGTGGGCTCGGGTCCAGGATCTAATTCTTTAACGCGAATAGCAGTATTTCGATACTGTATGCCCATGGTGAAAAACGGCAAATGCTATATAGATTACACTAACAGCCTAGCTGATCATTAACATCTACACTGTCGCCACTGGCCTCCTCCACAGTGGAGAATCACACTTCACCATAATGATAAGTGTCACTTGCGCCAGCAGCATTGTGAATGCCGAATTCCGCTCCATCAATCTCCTCGAAAGTGAAGCTACAAACTTATCAAGGTATAGGTGTTTGCTTGGAAGCTGCAAGAAGATCACGACCTGGCCGGGCTGGCTTGGGATCTGTATCGACAAGAGCACGAGCTTCAATTTACGTCCTGTCTAGCCTCCGCATCCCCGTATTGAAAGCAACGCAAAAGCAACGCAACATCGCACCTCCTATCTCATCCTCTCCACTCCACCATCACCCGCCGGCTCACCCATCTCTCTCCCCCCTCCCCAGTATACAATCTAACACAGACAATCCGCACAATCCGCACACGCCTCGCATCCCTCCTCACAAACACAGCAGCAGCACAGGGCCGCGAGACACGCGGCCAAACAGCCCTTCTCCCCGCCGCCCCCGCCGCGCGTCGGCGCCGGCGCTTGTTGGTACTGTTGCTGCTGTTGGGGCTGGGCGTACTGCATCTGTAGACGAGCGGGAGAAGACGTCAGATGGGATCCTCTTGAGGACGGACGGGGAGCGGGTGGGAAAGGGAACTTACGGGAGGAGGCCCTTGCTGGTAGTATCCCTGGCCCTGAGGGGGACCGAGGGCTTGAGGCGGGTATTGGGGCGCGCCTTGGGCGTAGTAGCCTTGGTTCGACATCTTTCTGCTTCGGTGGTCGCGATGGGAGAGTCGGAGGGAGTGTGGGCTTTGGATCGCGGCTTGAGGCTGCGGGTTGGAGAATTCGAACGCGTGGATGAGGATGAGGATGAGTGTTAGCGCGAGGCGTGTCGCAGAGGAAGCGAGGTCGATGTACGAGATGGAGTCGTAGACTTGTTGTCTTTGGGTAATCGCTTTGGGGATGTGAGAGATCGCTGGAAGTAAAGGGCGTACTTTGGAAAAGGATGAAGGATGAAGGATAAAGGATAAAGGATAAAGGATAAAGGATAAAGGATAAAGGATAAAGGATAAAGGATAAAGGTATGTATAAATAAAGGGGGATGCTTGAGATGAGGGTGAGGAGGGAGGGTCACTAGGGCCAGGGGTCATCCAGGGTCATCCAGGGCCAATCAGGGTCACTTCGACATCTACTGTAACAAAACTCGTTACTGCGCCTCTGGGGCTTACGAATCCGCGTGTCTGGTTGATCCATTCAGCCACGTTGTCTTGGCTTACGCTGCCCAGAGCGCGGCAAAAAGCTTGTCCCGTGACTGCGCGGTGTGTAGACTCGCTATTCCCGCTCTATTTCCGTTGACTCCGAGAGGCGCGTCTTGGCACACCTGCTCGTATTTTTTTAAAGGTTAATTTAACATGGATGTTCATTCAAGGGAAATTAGTATTTCTTACTTTGGACAAATGTCTTAGTACATATGAATTTAAGAGATTTATGCACGAGTAGCGTTTAGCCTTTCCACACTTTCTTCCTCATGTTCAACTTCATGGCGAATAACCTACGAACGGATATGCTGAGTGAGTTATCAGTTCGGTCGGCCAGTGAATGCAGTGGAACGGACACGCTTGCAGCATGCGTTGCCAGCGGTGTGTGAATAATTTCATAGGTTTATTTTTGTTTTGCGTAGCAGCTCTGCCTGCCATCTCGTGTGATCTAAGATACGCCGGGCATATTGGCCATCTGACATAATTCATTTCCCTGCCAACTAAGGCGCGCACCTTTTCCCTGTCCCCTCCTTCATCCATCCAGATCATTTATCGATCGTCTGATACATCGCATTGACCCGATAACTCTCACTCCTCTCAAACAACTCTGCATGCGTCCCCTTATCCACGCACTTCCCATCCTCAATCAGGAAAATCACATCCGCCCTCCTGATGGTATGCAGTCGATGCGCAATGGCAACCACCGTGATCCCCCTCGACGCCTTCTCCAGCCCCTCCTGCAGCAGCCTCTCCGACTCCGCGTCCAGCGCACTCGTCGACTCGTCCAGCAGCAGCAGTCGCGGCTTCCGGATGAGCGCGCGCGCTATCGACAAGCGCTGCTTCTGCCCGCCAGACAACTGGTTCCCGTTCGGCCCGCAGAGCGTCTCGTAGCCTTGCGGCAGACCAGCGATCGTGTCGTGGATGCTGGCCAGGCGACACGCCTCTTCGACCTCCTCGTCCGTGGGTTCATGGTCTGGCCGTGCGCCTAAGGCGACGTTGAATCGGATGCTGCCCTCGAACAGGACGCTCTCCTGTGGCACGAGGGCGATCTCGTCTCGGAACGAGACGCCGTCGCGTTTCGCGATGTTGGCGCCGTCAAGCTCAACAGCGCCCGAACTGGGCGAGTACATCCGCTCTATGAGCGATATTATCGTTGATTTGCCCGCGCCGCTGGGGCCAACAAGTGCGCAGAACTGTCCGGGCTGGATCTCGATGTTCATGCCGTGCAGGACTTGGATGTGCGGGCGAGCGGGATATGCGAATTCGACCTCGCGAAGTGCCACGCTGATGCCGCCAGTGCCCTGGCTGCTACCCAGACGCGATTTCGGCGAGGCTCCAGCAACCGCTTCCACGTCCTTTTCGGCCGAACCGTGTGGGACGAGCGATTTGCCTGCGCTCGAGGACATTCGCGTGGAACCGAGATCAATGAGGTTCAGGATCCTGCCAACTGCCGCTCGGGCTTTTGACAAGTCCGGCGCGAGCATGAACATTTGACCCCAGAGCTGCGCGCTGACGAGAAGAGCCAGGAGGACAGTAAAGAACTGCGTCTGGTTATACTCGCCTGCGATGATCAGATTGGCTCCCCACCAATAGGCGAGTGCATACACCAGGTTCCCGACGCTGTGGGCGATTGAAAGCCATAAATTGGCGTAAGCGCCAGCGCGTGTGATCTCCTTCCGCGGAGCCTTCAGTGATCGACGATAGACCCCCATCACCTCATGTTCCAGGGAAAGCGACGCAACAGTCTTGATGGAGTTGATAGCCTCCACGGTGATACTGGTAGATCGTGCAAAGGCCTGTTCGTGTCTCTCCTCGAATTGTGTCAGGACACGTAACTGCATGATCCCTGCGCCGAGAAGAATCGGAACCGTCACAAGGCAGACCAGGGCAATTTTCCATGCGATAACATGTGATAGGATGACAGCTACTAGCAGGTTCACCACGATCGAGAAGACCGTCCCCATGACGGAACCGGTCAGACCTCCCAAAGCGTTCCCGTCCTTGGTGATGAAGGATAATAGCATTGCAGGGTTTCTGCTCTCCGACTGGTGCCACTGCAGATCCTGCTCAAAGAGTGAACGGAAGGACAAGACTCGCACTTTATAGAGGATCTTCTCCGCCGCGAACCCAAAAGCAGACCAACTAATCATATTCGCCAAGAACTCGACGATGGCGAGTATGAAAAATAACAGGGCGAAAAGATTTCCACGTGAGCGGATGCTTTCCTCGCTCTTGCAAGGACTGAGACTCTCGACGGTGTGGCCGAAAATCACCGCCTCTCCTGAATAAGACGCGCCGACGATGGATGATGTCAAAAATGCGGCGAGGAGGACCAGTAAGTATGGGCGAGTGATTGGAGTCATGCTCTTCGCAATCGACCATGTTGATCTATTCGAAGGTAGGGGCTCTTTTTCCTCCTCCGCATCGGAAGGTTGCGCCGTAATTTCTTTCAACTCAAACTCCACTTTCTCGTCAATACTGTCTTCGGCTACTAAAATCTCATCATCAGACGATTTCCCTGCTGAAATACTGTCGATGGAACCGCCGCCACTTTTGACTGTTCCGAATGATGACTCGTGGAGAAGGTCCTGTGCGTTTAAACTCTGGAGATGCACCATTGAGGCGTATGTACCCTTTTTGGCAATAAGTTCCTCATGCGTCCCCTGCTCTACGATCTCGCCGTGCCTCATGACAATGATGTTATCAGCATTTTTGACTGTGGAAAGTCGATGCGCGATGGAGATTAGAGTTCTGCCTACGGCGATTTTTTCGATCGCAGCCTGGATTTTCTTCTCACTCGTGGAATCGAGAGATGCTGTTGCTTCATCCAGAATCAGAATCTTTGGGTCTCTTACTAATGCGCGAGCAAGAGAGATTCTTTGTTGCTGACCCCCACTCATTAGACTGCCAGTTGAACCAACAGTCGTCGCGAGGCCATGCTCAAGACGATCAATAAATCCAATGGCATCTGCTGCCGTAGCCGCTTTTCTCACCAGCTCTATGATCTCCACCACAATTGGGCCACGCGATGCGGCGGCTTCCGTAATTACCTGGCCCTCGCTGACAGCATCTGCGAGTTCTGACAGCTGTGGTCCCATCAGTGTGGATTTGAGATGAGAGTGTTCGGGTGCCGGTGAGTTAACAAGACCAAGAGCGATGTTTTCGAGAATAGAGCGATCCAAGAGAGATGGATCTTGTTGCACAAGACTGAAGAAGCTCCTGAGATGCCGTAGACTAAGCTCTTTCAGGTCATGGCCGTCCAGAGTGATTGTGCCTTCAGCAGGGTCATAAAGTCTTGCTATTAGAGCGGCAACAGTGGACTTGCCACTGCCAGACAAGCCGACAATCGCGGTGTACTTCCCAGCTGGACAGACCAAAGAAAGACCTTGAATCACAGGACGATCAGGGCGAGAAGGATATGTGAAGGAGACGTTGCTGAATTCGATGCGTCCAGATACATTGTCAAGGAATCTGCCGTCTGTATCCAAAGTGCCATCGAGAGCCGATTTATGGTTCATATCCTCCTCCAACTTTTCGAAAGCTGCGGCGGCCGAGCCAAAAATTTGAAGCCATGGAGCGACCTGACTAAGAACAAGGGATGCTGTGCACAGAGAGGTCAGTAATAGAACATCCAGTTTGGAATTTACAATGAATGCTCACCATCGACGAGGATGAAAATAACAGTGTACGTAGTTCCAACTGTTGTGTCTGATCCGGTTGAACCAACCGAATCGGCAATTGTTCTAGCTCCCTGCCAGAAAGCCAGAGCGTTTCCGGCATATGCGATGAAATACAGTAAGCCTGTCTGGGTCGCAGTCGCAAAGGCTTTCTTAATTCCATCCTTCTGCGCGTTCATCAAATGTGCTGCAAACTTGGCTTCTATGCGGGCGTTCGCGCCGAAGGCCTGCACGACTGTCACATTGGATAGACCCTCGGAAGCAATTGAAGAGGCGGATGCGATGTGGTCTGACATTCTGCCCGAGTACTCGTTGATGTACTTACTGCCAACAAATGACATGAGCATAAATGCTGGCACAAGCGAGACGAGCATTCCTGCTAGCTTTGCATTCAATATAAATGCGACGATGTATGCAGTGACGAAGAAGGAGGCGGTGCATATACAGATACCGACCTTCTCTGTTGTTCCGGCCTGGATTGTTGCAATGTCTCCATTGAGACGAGAAGAGACGGCGCCTGCCGGTAGAGTGTCGAAGAATGATGCCTCTTGGCGCAACAGAGAGCGGAAGTACTCATCTCGAAGACGCTGAACGAGACGCTCGCCGACCAATCTCCAGCTCACGGTGTAGATGTAGATTGCGAAGAAACTGGCAATTGTGATATATACGACCTGCAGAACTTTCTTGTTGACATCTGACTGGTACGCAGCTTTGCTGGCTGCATCTTCGACGACACTGCACGTGGCCGAGTTGAGCGTGTCAATCAGCTTGCCAAAGATGATTCCCAGGATAGGAAATGGCACGCCGGCGGCGATAGCTGACAAGACGCCGACACACAGGAGGATATAGTCGATCTTGGTGGGGTTGGCGGCCACGAGAAGTCTCAGGTATGTGAAGCTCTTCTTCCCCAGCTATGGCACATGTGGTGAGCAGAGATGTTTTATAGATAGTTGAAAAGGGCATTTGCTCGCCTTGATGGTCTTCTCTTTGATCTTCTTCTCCGTCGCAACCAACGCTGGTGGGGGCTCGGTATTCACGGCCACAACAGCATCAGCGGCGTCTCCATTGTTGGAGGCTGGGTTCGCCATTGCTTCTGCTTCGTGGTGTCCTTGATAGATGGACGGAGACGCTGAGATGAAAAGCTAGGAGAGAGATGAGAGAGGAGGGAGGAGGGAGGAGAGATGAAAGGAGTCGGTCAATGTTCCGTCCTCATCAATCGTCATGGAAAATTGTAAGGGAAGATTCAACATTGAGAAGATGGCATGCTGAAAAGGAGAAGGACAAGTACGTCAGAGGGCAAAATCCAAGATGGTGGACCATATTTTTTTCTTCGACGGACGGTCAATTCTGACAATTCTGACAATTCTGAGGCCGGGTCCCAAAAGCGGCATTGCATCGCATGGGAGCAAGCCAAGTCAAGGCATGCATCGACTCGCATGGCCTAGGTAGTGTCAAGCTGATCCTCCCATCATCGTCATGCTCATGCTCATCCACTCTTGGCATGACTACACGGAGGAGGGAGGATGCATTGAGCTGATGGCCGATGTCGGACATGCCACGGCGGGTGGAGGGGGAGGGTGGAGGCTGGAAGGGTGGAAGGGTGGAGTGTTGGATGAGGGAGTAGAAAGTAGAAAATAGATACTAAATAATAGAATAATAAATAATAGAGTAATAGAATAATAGAATAATAGAATAATAGAATAATAGAATAATAGAAGATGATGGCGTCGCGTCAGGTCACGAAAGCGGATAGTTCCAACTTCCATCAGATGCGGATCGTTCCTTAGCGGCATTCACTATATTAACTAATTAGCGGGATGAAGTACAGGTACTTGCACTTGTACAGAGTACTTTTGCGGGTACATGCCCTGCTCCACACCCCCACCGTGACGCTGTGGGTGATAATCTCATCTCATCTTATCAGATGATCAGATGAATCAGATCATGCTTACATGGCCAAGCTCACGTCGTACTCCTGGAGGAGCTGTCTGAGTGGACACTGTGGACACTGTGGACATCACTGTGGACACTGTGGACGCTGTGGACATCGCTGTGCGTGCGTGTACCCCGGCCAAGTATAAGATAAGTGTGGTATAAGTGTGGAGTAGTATGTCAATTGGACGGCAGCGACACTACACTTAGGAAGGTAGGGATATTCTTGATTTTCACGCCGAGGTTATAGACACACCCAAACAGATGGCTGTACAGGGACGAAGAGACGAAGAGACGAAGACCAAGACCAAGAGCTCCGTCCGACTCCTTCCGCCAACCCCCCCTTTTCTCTCTCTTCAGATCAAGGCTAACTTGTTGGGCCTTGGCTTCGACAATCGCACTGAATTCACAACATTACCAGCCCTCACACTGGGAGAGGCACCAAGCCACTCCTTTTCGAACTGTGCGGCCGCCACGGCCAATACTGCCAGACACCAGCCTCGACCTGCGAGCTGTGAGACTGGCTGTGGCTGAACATGGAGCGACGAGAATCTGAAATGGGCACTCCGCTCGTCACGAGGGAAAGAAGAGGGGGGGGGGGAGAGGAGGTAGAAGGAGGTAGACTCCATACATATATCCTTGTCCACCACCACCCCCCTCTCCCTCCTCTTCTTTCTACCCTCCCCCTCCTCTTCTTCGTACCCTTTCCCTCCCTTCCTAGTCATCCTATCTCCTCCATCAATTCTACCTGCGAGACTGGGCTCCCTTCTTCCTTGGTGATATCCCACCATACCCACCATGTCCTCGTCCAAACTGAAGCCCGTCCTGTTCTTTTGGTCCAAGCCCGCCTCCAGCGACGCCGATGGAGCAGCGACTCTCGAGGCCGATGCAGGCACGAAAGATGAGTCCAGCAAGACCGAGAAGGACGTGACCGGCGTCCCCGATGAGCCGGCCGACAATGCTCCAGACAGTAATGATCAGGAGGGTATCCAGCGAGTGGAGGCCATCACTCTCATGTGGTCGAAGAAGTCTTTGATCGCAGCATACGTCTTGTGAGTAGATACCAAAGCCATTGGGTTCTCCCGTATCATGCTCGCTGACCAACATCACAGCATCCTCGTCGTCTACTTCGTCAATTCTCTGCAGCAACAGATTTCCAATCAACTGACGGCTTACGTCACGAGCGCATTCTCCATGCATTCCCTGATCTCGGTCATCGGTATCACCTCCTATCTGCTGAGCGGTGTTCTGCAGCTCCCGACAGCCAAGATCCTCGATATCTGGGGGCGATCTGAGGGCTTTGCCGTCATGACCATCATTACTACCCTGGGCCTTGTTCTCATGGCCGTCTCCCAGAACGTCGAGACATACGCGGCTGCACAGGTATACCTACCTCGTCCTGAATGAAGAGTCCAAGATGAAATACTGACAAGGCACACAGGTTTTCTACTCGGTAGGCATGACTGGCATGTCATACGTCCTCTCGGTGGTCGTCGCCGACACATCGTCACTAAAGAATCGTGCCATCGCCTTCGCATTCACATCTTGCCCCTATATCGCGACGGCTTTCGCTGGCCCTGCAGCAGCAGAAAGCTTCTACAATACTAGTGGCTTCCGCTGGGCATTCGGTTGCTTTGCGATTGTTACGCCTGTCATGTCCTTGCCCATCTTTGTGCTCTTATGGCTTCACCAGAGAAAGGCGGCGAGGCTGGGTCTGTTGGTCTCCGAACCGAGCGGCAGAAAATGGTGGCAGAGCGTTTGGCATTACACCATCGAGTTTGATGGTAAGTTATTTCCCTGCTCGTCGCTGGACATATAGTAACAGTCCCCGTCCAGCCGTCGGTGTCCTCCTTCTCTGCGGAGGCCTCGTTCTCTTCCTCCTCCCCTACTCCCTGGCCGGCTATGAATCCGACCAATGGAGATCCGGCCGTATCATTGCCATGATCGTTGTTGGAGTCGTGCTCCTCGTCCTCTTCGCCTTATGGGAGCGCTTTGTGGCACCGACTCCTTACCTCCCTTACGAGCTGCTCACCTCCCGCACCGTCGTTGGCGCCTGTCTGCTTTCCGGCACTCTCTTCGTTGGATACTACTGCTGGGACGGATACTACGGTTCATACCTGCAAGTCGTCCACGGCCTCAGCATCGCCGAGGCTGGATACGTCTCAAACATCTACAATATCGGCTCGTGCTTCTGGTCTGTCATCGTCGGTGTCCTGATCCGCTGGTCTGGGCGCTTCAAGTGGCTTGCATGGTGCGCCCTGCCAATCCAGGTGCTCGGCGGTGGATTGATGATTCATTTCAGACAGCCAAACGTCAACATCGGATACGTTGTGATGTGTCAGATCTTCATCGCCTTCGCCGGCGGAACCCTCGTCATTTGCGAGCAGATGGCCGTCATGGCTGTCGCCGAGCACGGAGAGGTCGCAGCTCTCCTCGCTCTGCTCAGTCTGTCCGCCTCCATCGGCGCCGGCATCGGAAGCTCCGTGTCTGGCGCCATCTGGACCAACACGCTGCCATCGCAGCTCCTCAAATTGCTCCCAGACGAGGCAAAGGACCTCTACATGGACATCTATGGCGACCTGGAGATCCAGCTGAGCTACGAGATTGGCAGTCCCGTCAGAGATGCCATTATGCAGGCCTATGGCGTGACGCAGCAGCGCATGTGCATTGCGGGTACCTGCGTGCTGGCCCTGGCCTTCGTCGCCGTCGCGTTGTGGAAGGACGTGAACGTGAAGACTATCAAGCAGGTCAAGGGTGTGGTCCTGTAGACGGAATGCAATGCTGCTCCTGGGCCTGGACATTGCATTTGTGAGAGGGAGGGGACGGCTGCGATGTTCTTTTTGGAAGGCACGTCTGGTGATATATCATGGATAATCTATCGCAAGCCTCGAGGCAACAGGCGGTTTTTGCGGAATCAGCTTTACGCAGAGGAGACAGGGACTCTGTAGTATAGCAATTAATAAACGTGGTTCTCTTGCACTTGCCTCTTCTGCAGTCTATAAGAACTCGAGCGTATGAATCAATTCATTGAACGGAGTTCTTGTATTCTGATCTTCTGCAGTCTACTTCACAAGTTGATATGGTTTGTGTAATTTATTTTGGAAATCTCCCAAGTAAACCTAGATTGTGCCTCCATTTTGCAACCGAACCTCCTGTACAGTCTACTTGACCTTATTTTTGGGGCAACTTGAACTTTTCGTGAATTTGGCGGAATGCTTCTTGCTGATCGCAGAAAGACCTGCAGATGAAGTTGCAGTTTCCAGCCGACAGTCCTGCCTTTGCTCCTGTATCTCCCCGGAGCTCTCCAGCTCTCCCCCGCCGATGCGAAGTATTGCGTCTTGCTAGTGGCCTGATCCTTCTGTACCGTCAAAATAGACTGTGCCAGCCACGGCAATAAAATCAAGCCAGGCGCTTTCGGCGGCCGATCCACAGGGCCACCATTACTTGCTGCGTGCTGCCTGCATACTCCGAAAATCGCCATGCAGAGACAAGCAGGTGGCTATGAGCCACGGACTCCCATGTGCAAACAAATGCCGGGCCGGCTCTTTCTTCAGCAATCCTTCAGCTGGAAATTGAGATGCCGTCTCAAGCAGCCAAGGGCCACGCCGATGGCGGCGCAGATGGATCGGAGGAGGAGAGAGGAAAATTTGTGTGCAAGGGTAGGTGTGGGGTTAATCAGATCATCTTATCTGATTTGGAGATACTGCCGCTCCCAAGACCAACCTCGATAATTACCCGGGGTTCTCACCTGCAGTTGGCAGGTTATATTTTCCCGCATGATGCGTCTGGGCCCTTTGAACAATGGATACCATGAATATTATGGAGTATTATGGATATGGAGATGCACTGTGTCGGTGTCCCATGTCTGCAGCATCCGTGGGGGGCTTTGATTCAAGGCAGAGGACTTCGTTTTTCATCTTCGTAGCTTGGAATGCCCCTGTATCCGTATTTTTGCACAACTAGGAAAACGGTGCGTACATGTACATGGACCCAACCGCTCCACACCGCACCATCGTCTTCATCCCCCCTCACTTCACGCCGCTATAGAGGAGAGGATATGAAGAAAATCACGACGCATCTCTCGCCGTACGGAGTAGAACTAAACTAAACAAACTAGCTTGTCTTGGCTTGCAGGTAAGCTACGCGGGCTCCATAAAAGAAGATATCCTCACTTTCCGCTTTCCACTTTCACTTGAGCCTGGCAGGTGCGTGATACATCCATCATACGAGTCCTCTATGAAATGGCCCGCTTAGATGCGATGTACCACGAGAGATATGTAGAAATGTGTATAGTAAGATATAAGGAGCGCTCCGATTATGGTGTGAACATCCTGGAATGAACCGGGTGGAAGCCCATCATCTGATTTGAGTGGGCGTGTCATTATATCTGATCTTTTAGTGTGAGATTGCGTGGAGACACACATACGTTTATATCATATCTGATCTTATTTTATCACTGTTCGGGAAGAGCAGCAGCAACTCAGAGACGCAACTGCCACGGACACTCATTGCTGGCAAATATAAGGCTACATCTGCAGACGCGGCAACATCCTTGTTGATCTTCTCAATCTTTTCGCAGGACTGATTTCACCAATTCGCATTTCTACTTATTTTTTTTTGGCTGGACCTGTGGTAAGACCCGGCTTCTCCTATCTTGCACACTTTTGAGTTTCTCCGTAAACGCATTTTGCTCCTTGCTGAACATTGCAAAAATAGGAAGCCCACGCGCTTATAAGATCTTCGTTGTTGAATTCCAACGGGATCTTCACACGACATTATCATTCGGCAACGCCATGTCATCCACTGGATCCGACCACGAGGTGGAAGTAGGACGTCTTGGGAGTTACCCATCTAATATTTTGTAAGTAATGACAGAGGCCCATGCTCATTTATGTCCTTGTCCCAAACCTTCAGAAAGCAACGACGGAGTCTTAATACATTTAACATGGGCATGTGGGCTGATAATTCAAGACAATCCAAGCCAAAGACGAAATCTACATCAACAGGTGTGGATGAAGTCCAGGACTTGATCTGCATTGGATTTGGCCCGGCCTCACTTGCGATCGCCATTGCCCTCCAGGAAGCAAGCCCCTCAACTGTCAAATTCACCCCCAAAGTTTCTTTCCTCGAGCGCCAGCCCAACTTCGCATGGCATTCGGGCATGCAACTGCCAGGAGCCCACATGCAGATCTCCTTTCTCAAAGACTTGGCCACGCCGCGCAACCCCCGTTCTCATTTTACGTTCATCAACTATCTCTACGAACAGAATCGGCTCAATAACTACATCAATCTCGACACATTCTTGCCAACCCGATATGAATACGAGGATTATTTGCGGTGGTGTGCCAGCCACTTTGACCAGAGTGGGCTGGTCTCCTATGGCCAGGAAGTTGTTGAAGTTGTCCCAGATGTCGTTGCTGCAAATGGCAAAGTCACGAAATTCCGCGTCGTATCGAGAGATGTCAAGACAAATGAGGTCACAACCAGACTGGCGAGACATGTGGTTATTTCGGTAGGAGGCAAGGCAGTTATTCCGAAGGAATTGCCAAGCAGCCATCCCCGTGTGGTTCATTCATCCCAGTACTCCATGAGAGTCGATGAGGCACTCGCTGACAAGTCGAAACCTTATAACATCGCAGTCATCGGGAATGGACAGAGCGCTGCAGAAATCTACAACGATCTGCCATCTCGATATCCCAATGCGAAGGTGACCCTTATCATTAAACAGGCGGCGTTGAAGCCGAGCGATGACTCGCCATTTGTGAACGAGATCTTTGATCCAGACCGTGTGGATGGGATTTACCGACAAGGAGCTGACGCAAGAGCCCAAGCAATTGTGAACGATCGTGCCACAAATTACGGGGTGGTGCGATTGAACCTATTGGAGCATCTTTACGAGAAGTTGTATCTGCAGAAGCTTAAGAATCCTAATCCAGCGGATTGGAAGCTCCAGATAAAGAGTAATAGACAAGTTGTCAAGACAGAAACTGTGGTCGAAGGTGGGCAAGAGAAGCTTCGTCTGCAACTGCAGAAGCTGCGTGATGATGGCAGCGTGGGGAAAGACGTTGAGGAGATGACCGTTGATGCCATCTTTTTCGCAACGGGATACGTCAGGGATTCCCACGAGGATATGCTGAAGAGCGCAAGAGGTCTATTGCGTGAGGGTCATTCTGAAGGAGCGAAGATTCCTATTCGGAGGGATTACAAGGTCGATTTTGACGACAACAAGGTTGCTGAGAATGCGGGCGTTTGGCTGCAGGGTTGTAATGAGAGTACGCATGGTGTAAGTATTCCTCACGCCCCTATGTCATTTGACAATGACTGTACTGACGATGGTTTTTTGGGGTGGCAGTTGAGCGATACCCTTCTTTCGATAATCGCCATCCGAAGTGGAGAATTGGTACAATCTATATTCGGAGGAGAGCAGACAACAGCAGCGATCCGATCCAAGTTGTGATGCCAGTGCAATTGCGATAGATTATATTTTGGTGCTTTATTTCGGTGTTGCTCATAGTACACAATATTTTCAGCATACTACAAAATAGTATTCCAGGTTGGACGTAGGGGCATGAAGATGAGGAGAGTACAGTATAGACAGTGCCGACGGATAGTGTGGAAGTGGGTTAAATAGGGTGTGTCTACCATAGCATTTAGTGTTGAAGTTGCGAATTCTCTAGCCTTTGTCATCCTGAAAAATTAGAGGGTGGATATTTTTATTGTCGTCGATAAACAATTTGCAGTGTGACTATGAATCTCAACCAACCCTCTTGCCTTCTGAGGCATTATTGACTAATAATTTGCTGAGGATGAACACCTACAACACTTAGGTTTTAGTCTGTGACACTTGGAGGAATTACAAATTGGTCGGATCTAGCAGAAGAAGCAATGGAAGTCATTAAGGAATTTGAAATTCCTCTGTAAGTTTGGTCATTCTGTGGTGGGCAGTGTGAAGAGCAACAAAAAAATGGTGAGAACATATCTTATTTATCGCAAAAGAACAAGTTATTGTGGGAGGATTCGTATGCTCAGGAGGCTATGATATGCTCTATATACACGAGTCTGTGGTCCTGTATCTCAATTGCTCCTTCCTACCATACATTTAACAGATTATAACTCCAACGTTAGCGCACATATATGTATATGTATCATCGCTATCTTCAATACTCTATTTTTCTACCTTGTTAATCCAAGGCATAGTGAAAAGGGCCGCCCTCCAAAAATCCTTTCAATTCGCGATTCCAACCGGTTTCACCTCATTTGTCGTACTATATGTATCCTCTCCCAATTTCAAATAATTCCAGCATGCTACGTATATGTTAGCAAATTATGCCATTTCAGGAGTAAGCTAGGAAGAAAAAGAAACATACTAGAATAACCTAAATCAACTCCGAACATTATTTCCATCAGATCTTCGCCGCAAGTAGTTCCATCCTCCTGGCCATAGAGTACAGCTTGCTTACCCACAGCCAGCGCAATCATTGGTGGGACTTCAGGAAAGTTTACAAATTTTGGCGTCTTCCCCAGTTGTTGTTGTTGCAGCAACTGCTGGTGGATATTTGCTGCTGCCACATTGCCCATCGCCATTGCGGCACCGCAGCGTTTGATCCCCGACCATGCTACAATATCACCTACTGCAAAATGATTTCTGGAGTTAGGGACGTCCACGGTAAAGTTCATTCTGTAAGGTGTGAGTTGTTTGTAACAAAGGTTTTAAGGGCATCGTACGTAGGTCCAATCTTTACATACCCTTCACTATCCAGGGCCACTTCTGGAAGATAAGATGTGGAAGGAATGCTTCTAGAAATTGCCTTGATCATATAGCCAGTCGTGATCTCTTTGCCGTCCCCCAGGGTGAGATTGTATATGGGCGACGAGTCGTTTTCCTCGACTGCGGTTGTACTTATAACTCGCTGGCCCAGAATAACATCCACTCCAGCTTCCTGCAGCGCTAAGAGACTGCGGTCTTTGAAGTCATCTGGTAGAGGTTCGGACGAAAGGAGCTTATCTCTTGAGTGAATGAGTGTCACCTTCTGGTTTGGCTGAACCAACTTCAGCTCGGCTGCCATCTCGATGCCTACGGCACCTACACAAATGGTAAGCCATTGCAGTAGTCGAATAATGACAACATACCTCCACCAATGACTACTACACCTTGACGTGAATTATGTACTGCATCAATATGCCCATTCACCTCAGAGAGATAATCTTTCCTCCGGAGTGCCTGTGGCACGGTCGGCCATGCACGTCTCAGTCCTGTGCTGGCTAACAGATAGTCATAGCTCTCCTCGAACTCTTTGTTGGTATTCGAATCCACAATGGTCACGATCTTCCTTTCACAGTCCACCCGGATGGCACTGCCCTGTATCCAGCTAAGGCCTGGAGCCCTTAATGCGGGGATATCGTCGTATCTTGTCCAGGCCTTTGCAGCGTATGCCTTCGAGGCAAACGCAAGAGGAGATCCGATCAGATGGTCTACGTTGAATTGCAGTCAGCCGCCATCAATCGTTGGGATTATTTACACATCGCTCACAGTAGCCATCCCGTTCATCTACGATCTTGATCTCCACACGCAATGTCGGCCCAAGTTCCGGCGCAGGAGACTGAGCACCAGAGAATCGAGCCGGCCTTCCATGGCAAAGATCCAGTAGGTTCAGCGCAGTTGCCAGCCCTCCGTAACAACCACCGATGACAAGGACTTTCACGGGATTTTGGCCGTCGCCGGCCTCGATAGGCTCGATTGATGGCATTGTTATGTTGTTAAGGCTGAAATAATGAAAGTTCGAGAATGGTCTGAAGCAGAACAATTATTACACTGAGAAAACGTCTTTACTGTACGGTACCAGAAGCTCAAGAACCCACGTAGATAATATGCCACCTTCAAGCTTCCCATGATTCCGGTAGTCCGGGTGGTTCTTACGCAAGAAGAACTCTTGCGTAAGCCAGCCCGCCCTGCCCGTCCCATCACGTTTCCTTAGACTGGGAAAGAAAAACTCCGCAAACAAGAGCCTGGGATTCCCGACATCGGGATGCGTGGGCTCGTCATAGGTATTATTTTCGTGTCGTGGGGGACAACAGTTGGCGAGATTCGCATTGTAGAGTTGATGAGTATGTGTTTGCAGGGAGTGGTGTGGGAATAACGAAAAATAGTCGTACTTCCGTTCTGGACAAGATATCCACTCGGCATTTGGGTCTGCACTACGGATGTACAGTACATTGAGTCAATGGGTATAATGGATACAATAATGGATAGAACATGGATAGCTGCATGGTGCTGAAACAAATACCTAGGCGTGTACAGTCGAGTCTCTAACTTGAACGGCGCAATTTACCCTTTTAGGAAGTTCAATGCCAAGGGACAGGGGCTTGTTTGACGGGCTATTGAACTCACATCCAACATGCTAGCGTACCTAAGTATCTAAGTACTTAGTACTAAAATGTACTAATGCAACAGCGGATCTGATAAAAAAATTATCTGATGCGACCTTATTTTGATCAGATAATTTTAATCAGATGGCCCCATATTTTGCGACTGCGGCCGGCAATAAGGCAATGTGACAAGCCGGCAATAACATCCTCCCCCTTTCAAAAATTGGCAGTTCAGTTCCATACAGTTTAGACAATACATACTATACTCAAAAACTAACTTCCGTGGAACGGAGGATGGCCCGTATACTCGTTACTGGCGACTGAAGATTGGCAACTTGAAATTCTCAGTTGAGTCCCTCTTCGTCTTGACTCCTTGAGAGTCTTTTGGTGCTGCTTTAACGAGGCATTTTAACCCGCTCACTCTTACCTGCACATGTGATGACGAAAGAAATGTCCCACTCTCTCCTCCACTCGCTCTCCACAGATCCGACCAGTGCGTAAGGGCAGAGGCCGACCAGGGAACAGTGGCGAGCATACAGGCTGAGCTGTATCTGTGGAGTGGGTGCCACGCGCGTCGGACTGGCACAGAGAGGCTAGTGGGTGCCAGTGGATCAAGCAGAATACAATAATATCTCGGTTGCAGATGTGTCTTGTGTACAGACATCGGCGTAAATGAGGCAGCGGATAGATAATATTGAGTGTTTAGATGAATCCGAGCACCCAGAATAGAGTCGCGGAGATCTTCTTTGAAACTTTCCGGACCACATATACCTTTTTTATGATACCCATATGTCAAATATGGCGAGTTCAGCGGCCAGCCTCCAGCGATTGCAACAAACCAGACATCATCTCCTGGGAACCCCACCAGTTGAATTCAACAACCTGTCAATTGTTCATGGCCCTTCGGAACCCGCGCTCGTCGACTTAACACTTGGAGAGCTGCTGGACGAACAGAATGAAATTCGAGGTGATAAAGAGTGCCTTGTTGTGCCATGGACAGGCGCAAGATGGACATATCGAGATTTGCAGGAGCGTAGCAAGAATCTGGCGAAAGCAATGCTGGCATTGGGAGTGCGTCAAGGAGACCGCGTGGGCATTTTGGCGGGCAATTGTGAGGAGTACGTCGCTGTGTTCTTTGCTGCCGGCTATATTGGTTGTATTCTGGTGGTGCTGAACAGCACATATACGGCCGAAGAAGCGCGGTATGCATTGAATCATTCTGGTAAATACTTGGACAATAAACCAGCCGAGGTCTTGGGTCTAATCTCTGTTCCTTAGGATGTAAGATTTTGTTCGCAGAAGAAAAATACGGTCATTACAATAATACCCAACTATTGAGGGAAATCGGTTCCAATCCAACGTACAACCGGAATTTGAAGGGCTTGAGAGGTCTGGTCATTCTCAAAGGACATTTTGATGGATTCCCGACATACAACGAAGCGTTAGAGAGTGGAGCTTCTCAAATATCAGATGAAGATTTAGAGGATGCGATACTAGACGTAGATCCCCACGATGTTTGCAATCTACAATACACCAGTGGCTCTACCGGCCAACCCAAAGCCGCCATGTTAACACACTAGTAAGTATCACTTTTGCAATTGCCCACCAATTCCGAATAAATGGCCGTAGATAGCTAACAGGCTACCAGCAACATGATAAACAATGCCCGCTCAATAGGAAGCCGCATGTCTTTTACCCCCAGCGATGTCCTGTGCTGCCCACCGCCTCTCTTTCACTGCTTTGGGCTCGTTCTCGGCCTCCTCGTGTGCGTTACGCACGGCGCGACCATCGTGCTCCCAAGTCCAACCTTCTCCGCCCCCGCCGTGCTCTCCTCCCTGGCTGCGGAAAACTGCACAGCCCTCCACGGCGTCCCGGCAATGTTTGAAGAACTGCTCTCCCTTCCTCGTCCGGCAGACTGGTCATGCCCCAAGCTTCGCACGGGGATCGTCGCTGGTGCACCGGTGCCGAAACCGTTGATGGAGCGAATGATTGCTGATCTCAATATGCGAGAGTTCACCAGTAGTTACGGCCTTACCGAGGCTTCGCCCACGTGCTTCAACGCCAGTAACTACGATACCATTCACAGAAGACTCACCACTGTTGGTCGAATATTGCCGCATCTGCACGCTAAAATTGTCGATCGGTATGGGAATATTGTGCCAGTTGGCACACCTGGAGAGCTTTGTATGGCAGGATACTCACTGCAGAAGGGGTATTGGAACAATCCCCAAAAGACAGGGGAGGTTATGATCAGAGACGAGCAGGGTATTGTGTGGCTCCATACAGGCGATGAGGCAATATTTGATGCGCAGGGTTATTGCACTATCACAGGAAGATATAAGGATATTATTATACGAGGTAGGGCCACGGAGTCACTTTAATCTCACATTGAAAACAGTGGAACGGGAGAAAAGATGGCAATGTAACTGACGAGAAACAGGAGGCGAAAACATCTATCCCCTTGAAATCGAATCACGTCTCATCACTCATCCATCAGGGCTCATCCGCCGCGCAGCGGTAGTCGGCATCAAGCATATCAAGTACGGCGAAGTCGTTGGGGCATTTCTGCTCCCGTCATCATCCGCAGTAACCAAGGCGGATAGACCAACAGATGATAAGCTCAGAGCGTGGGTCAGAGAAGTTCTTGGAAGACATAAGGCACCTGCTCATATTTTCTGGTTTGGTGAGAAAGACGTGGGTCTTGATGATGTCCCCCAGACTGGAAGCGGGAAGGTGAAGAAACATGTTTTGAGGGATGTGGCACAGAGGATTGTCGATGGGAAGGTATAACCAGGACGGGATGGATCTGTTTAAAGTGCTCTGATGAAAGAATGATGAATATACAGATAAAAGGTGACGGTATAGAATTTGAATTGGTATAAAAGTTATACATGCTGGATACTATGTATGTTATGTTTTAACCATTTGATAATTATTTAATCGCAGCGAAGATCCCATCAATCAACGTAAAAGTCCTGCAAGCAGGGAAAAACAAGAATTTGTGCTACAATGGGACTGTTTTCCTCCAACAGAGACAAACTAAAATCACAATTTTGACGATTTCGGTTTCGCCTTCCCTTCGAATGGCATCCCGACAGTAGCAAGCCCAAAATACCTTTCCCTCGAACACTTCACAAACGCACTTCTCTTGTGCGGCAAGTCAACGAATTTCTCAACGTGGAACCCATGCAGCGCATCTAATTCCAGGACCCTGGTGTTCGTGTATTTTGGCTCTCCGACCACAAATTCTGTGCGTGGTTCGTCCAAGAACATGTAATGCATGAGACTCGACCACCACGCATGTGCCCTGTGAGGGCCTCTGAATGCCGTGTTTCCAACCAACGAGTGCCGTCCTCTGTCCCAGTCGCCTGCAACGTAGTACGCGCCTAGATGATCCTCCTGTTTCGCCCGACAAGTCAGTACTACGCTACGGGTACATCGCGGGTAAATGTGAGTTTACCTTTCCCCAGTAGACTTCAAAATAGGCAAATGGAGTGTCGTCGAATTTTGCAAGGATCGTCAGGACATGCGGGTCTTCGTGCAAGTCTTTCAGATATTTGGTATGATGCTCAATAGTCCCAGACTCATTCCAGCCCGCTGCGACCCGTGGATCATTCTGCCATATGTGGAAAAGATTCAGATGCTCGGGGTCCTTGTAATCCAGAGCCACCATTGAAAAATGCTCACCGAGATGCGGGATGTAGCGACTGTAGATCAAGGAGCCTGGCGTCGGCTTTGCTGGACGGATCGGATGTAAGGTGTGAACACGCGCAGACGGGAATTTCGTCGTGATAGTCTGCGTAGCCGGAAGAAGTGGGAAGGTATGGAGTGGTTGTCTGGAGGAGTTGTCGTTCACTGGAAGCCAGACCGGGCGTGTGCCGAACGGCGAGCCGGCACCTTGCCAGAACGAACTGCGAAGGAGAAGGATCTCATTCTCCAGAAAAACCGTCCATGTCTCTTTCGCGCCTGGCGAGTCAATCGCAGCTGGGTGGGGGATAGCGAGGCCAACGGCAATGAGTTCATCTCGAGCGAGCGCAGCTTGTGTGCCCACCAAGTCAAGTCGGATGGTCTCTTCAGAGTAGTGGACGGTGAAGTAGGAATAGACAAGAAGCCACAGTTGAGCAATAGTTGGTGGAGCGACTGATGTCCAGGCGAAAGTTGTCGACGGACTCCTTCGAGCTCGAGCCCATGCTGTGTTGTCTGCGATTGTGATATCATGGCCTTGAGCAAGGCTGGAAAACGACAAATCTGAGCCATGTAACAGGAACGGTGGTTCGTTGTGCCCTTGCTCCTCTGGAGAAGCTAATGATATGCGATAAGTCGATCCAGTGCCATCTTTTGATATTGGCTGTGCATGGTAGCGCGTTAGGTAAGGATGAGGCAGAGAGATGCTGAACTTCTCCCAGACGGTTCCCTGTGCAATTCCTTGATCTGTGGCCGCCATTGAGAATAAGAGTTATGAGATAAGAGCTATGAGGGAATGGGTGAACACCACACGATGCAAGTTTATGAATGAAGACAAGAGCAAGCAGACACGGAGAACAGAGTGCTTCGGCAGATATGCCGATGATCGGCGTATCGTAGGTAGGGTAGCAGCACGATCAAAAGTCAGATTATCATATTTGAGAAAATAGATTGCGGGGTGCCGACTTCCCCAAATTACTTGCAATGATGAGCTTCTCTACGGGTACGGCGGCTTCATTCTTGACCAAGAACCCGGAGGAAAGAAAGAAAAAAAGAAGATCCTGTTTGCCTCGGCCAATACTCCATAAAGGAGGAAAAGGAGAAGGAGGGGTATAATGGCCGGTACCGTTAACTGGTCATTTTTGTATGTGCATGACGATTCGTGCTCATGCAGATAAGTGACTGGGCAATTGTGACCGAGTACAGTAGAGAAGAGCAGGATAGGGTGTGGATCTATCATTAATGGATACGTAGCATGATGGCATGGTACGGAGATAGATCTTGAGGTTCTGGGTGGCTGGTGGTGATGATGATGCGTCAGGTCTTGGTCTTGGTCTTCGGTGAGGGGTTATGGCGGGATGAACGAGCTGAGCTTGTCTAATCAGATGGAACTACTGCTGGCATCTAATCTTACCATGCAGGGCATATGGAGCACAACCCCACTGTCGATGCTCATCACGGCAGGGATCCCATCACGTTATGGCAAGCCATGACTAAACGCTTCGGGTTAAGTCGGGCTGAGGTCGGTTTAGGGTTATCAGATGGAACTAAGGAAAAGGACAGCACCGTTATTTTATGAAGAATCTCCAAGGATATGGAGCGGGAGAATGGTCAAGAAGTTTTCTTCCGACGGGACGTGGTGGAACGCCGAGGGCCAAGCGCCAAGCGCCGAGAGCCAAGCGCCAAGCGCGAAACGGGCGACAGCCCCTAATTCGGTGGAAGTAACCCTCTTGATTTATTAATTTATTGATTTATTGCCCCATTGCCCCACGTCATGTATGCTTAGGGTCAAGGTCGTGAAGTGTCAACAGAAACCGCACTTAATACTCCACGCAGCTAGGTAACATGTACATACTATACACACTCCCCACTCTGCTCTATCAGATCCATCTAGGCAGGTGGAGTTCGCGGTGCAGAACGAGGATGTTAGGTTCTTACGAACCTTGGCTTGATCCTCGACGCCCCGACATCGATGCTGCTTTAACGGCACTCTCTCCACCCACACTGCCAACCAGCTGTGATCTTCCTGGTATGTTTGTCAATCACGAGTTACGAAGGGCTCCGTACCTACTATGGACATGCATGCTGGAGAATGCGTCCGCCGGGTCTCATCAGGCTATCATCGTCGACGATGACAATGTCTCCAGAAAGACAAATCCCGATATCGGGTGCGGAGCACTCATGCTCTGCTCAACCTCCCACTTCATGTCATGATAAAACTGCCGTTTTTCTAAACTGCATATGACAACATACCTCCGTCGGTCGATGTGCCCTACTCCCAAATATCAGCCTGTCCAAGACCGAAATCAGAACCGACATGGCTGTTTACACAAATGACAGTGCGGCTGGCTCTGCACGGTACGATGGGCATGAGAAACTCCTCAGGACGTATGATGGGGCTTCCGACTTCATTCCTTTCGAGAGACCGAAAGCGAAGGAGACGAGCCCTGAAAATCAGATTGACATCAACGATATCTTGTTAGTTGCATGGGTTTTGCTGATGTACCAACGCAGCGGCAATGGCGACATTGAATTCACCTGGGGCTACAACAACACAAAAGATGCTGGGGACTCTTCATTGCTAGTCAACATAGCATCATCAACTGGCCAAGTATATGTTGAGCGAACACATACTGCGTTGAACGTGTTGGAAGCCGTTCGATTATGCCGACAGCAATCTGTCCCTGTCGCAGATGCTCTGGCACAGGAAAATGCAAATTTCATGTTCATCAATGATGCTTCAAATTCGTCGAAAGACATTGATGGAAATTTTGAAACAAATGTATGTAATCTATCCACAAGAAAAATTAACCAGCACTGACTTAATCAGTGGAATTTTCAAATCGAGGCCCGCCATTCACACGAACAGTTACTTCTGAGACCATCATGGCGCTCAAATACAATGGCTCAGTCAACTGCTACTTCATATATTTCCGCATTCATAAAGATGACAACTCTCGCACTGTCGGACTTGAGTCAAAGTGTTTCAAACTTGGTGGACTTGAACGAGGAAGAAAGGGAGCAGATATGGCAATGGAACAGTGCTGTGCCTACAACCATAGGCCAAGGAATGCACGAAATCATTGCGGCCCAGTCTAGCAAATGTCCAAAATCACCCGCCGTCACTTCATGGGATGGGGAGTTGACCTACGGCGAGCTGGACCAATTCTCAACACAATTAGCGCGCTCTCTCCTCGGCCTTGGGGTGGACCTCAATATAGTGCCGGTCTGCTTTGAAAAGTCAATGTGGACTGTTGTGGCTGTGCTAGCTATAATGAAGGCTGGCGGTGCATTTGTCCTGATGGATCCCAGCCAGCCAGAGGCACGCCTGCGATCGATAATGGGTCAGGTCAAGCCAAACGTGATGTTGACGTCTCAGATGCAACATCGCCTGGCATCCCGACTTACGCATGATGCGAAGATAATAGTTGTCGCACCGCCTATTATTGCGGATATTTCGAAAATAGAGCTTCCGTCAGTTCCAGCATCTGCAATGTTGTACGTGGTGTTCACTTCAGGTTCAACAGGGGAGCCGAAAGGTGTTGTCATTTCACACGCAAGCTACACGAGCGGTGCTTTACCGAGGGCTCAGATTGTGGGATACAAGAGCACATCCCGCGTGTTAGATTTCGCATCTTACGCCTTCGATGTTAGCATTGATTGCATGCTTTGCACACTGGCACAAGGCGGCTGTATATGTGTGCCATCTGATGAACAACGGGTCAACGATCTTAGTGGTGCAATTAGAGACATGAATGTCAACATGGCTCACATGACACCGTCTGTCGCTCGTGTGCTAGATGAAGAGACTTTATCCTCTCTGGAAGTTCTTGGACTCGGTGGAGAATCAGTGACCAGTGGAGACGTTGCTTCGTGGACGCCACTTACGAGGATCATAATCGCCTATGGCCCATCTGAGTGTACCGTCGGCTGCACTGTCAACGGTAATGTGGTCGCCAATGGCAGAAACCCAAGCATTGGCTACGGTGTTGGGGGAGTAACTTGGATTGTTGATCCATTGGACCATAATCGTTTGATGCCTCTCGGATCTGTCGGCGAGCTTTTAATTGAAGGGCCAATTGTTGGCCAGGGTTATCTGAACAACGCGGCAAAATCGTCAGAAGTGTTCATTTCAGATCCTACATGGCTGTTACAAGGCAGTGTGAAGAAGTCTGGACGGCAAGGACGGCTTTACAAGACCGGCGATTTAGCCAAATATGATATAGATGGATCTATCATATTCGCCGGAAGAAAGGACACACAGGTAAAGCTACGCGGACAACGAGTCGAATTAAGTGAGGTTGAGCATCATTTACGATTGCACCTATCATCATGGACCGAGGTGGCAGCAGAGGTCATTACGCCCAAAGCTGATGGTGCGAAGCCAACACTAGTAGCTTTCGTGACCACACAGCCCCTTGAGAAGTCGGTAACTGGGGATGAGACAAACCAGAAAGTTGATGAAGCTTGCACCGTGGGATTCTCATCTGTCTTTGCAGAATATCTGTCTGGGGTCGAGAAGAAGCTCGCGGAGACTCTCCCAGTGTATATGATACCCTCAGCATATATTCCAGTTGAGAAGATGCCAATGATGGTATCTGGAAAGCTGGACCGTAAACGACTACGGGAGATAGGGTCAGCCATGTCTCCACGCGAACTTGTAGCGCTCCGAGCAACAGGGACTAAGTTATCTCGACCACAAACAGCCACGGAAGGCAAATTGCAGAAAGTCTGGAGTCAATTGTTTCGTATTGACATGGAAAATATCAGTATCAGTGACAACTTCTTCAGCTTGGGAGGCGACTCTATCTTAGCGATGAAGCTAGTGACAGAAGCACGGAAAGAAGGCCTTGGATTGACGGTGCAGGACGTTTTTGGTCACGCTCAGCTGTCTGACATGGCATTGGCTGCCGTGAGTTCTGATATTGGCTCTGAAACTGATGTGCCCGCATTCTCGTTATTAGAACCGGGCTGGGAGGCCGATGTGGCTCGCGCCGAAGTTGCGGACCTCTGTGGCGTAGATCCTTCTTTTGTGGAAGACATATATCCGTGTACGCCATTGCAAGAAGGACTCATGGCGCTGTCTGCAAAACGGACCGAGGCATATGTTGCCCAGAGAGTGATGGAACTTCCAGACCTGTCAACAGAAAAATTACTCAGAGAAGCGTGGGAGACCACAGTTCCTGAATGCGCGGTTTTGCGTACTCGAGTAGTCTATGTGGAAGGACATGGTTTGATGCAGGTCATTGTCAAGGAAAATATATCATGGGCATGCGGTGATGATCTAGATGAGTACATCCAAAAGGATCAACAGTCGACGATGCAATTGGGTATGCAGCTGGCCCGCTACGGAATTGTTTTCAACGAAACGACAGGCAAGCGGCATTTTATCTGGACAATTCACCACTCCCTATACGACGGCTGGTCGATGCCTCTGATTATGGATCGTGTGAAAAGAGCGTACCTGGGATTATCCACAACGCGAGCTGCTCAATTCAGAACATTCATCAGATATCTCACTAACATGGACCGTGAAGCCAGCAAGTCATTTTGGCTGAACGAGCTACAAGGAGCGAATGGCGAGCAATTCCCTGCCCTCCCTTCGCGTGGATACGAGCCACGTGCGTCTGCTCTTTTGGAGCGTTACGTACCACTGACGAGGCGCACTGCATCCAAAATCACAAAATCAACGATTATTCGCGGAGCATGGGCTCTGGTAGCGGGACAATTGATGAGGTCTGATGACGTTGTATTTGGCGAGACGTTGATTGGCCGCAATGTGCCAATTGTTGGTGTCGACGAGATTGAAGGGCCAATGATCACTACTATTCCGGTGCGGGTGCGATTGAATCGTAGCACGCCTACGCAAGAGTTCCTAGGAGCTCTTAATAATGAGGCCGTACTGAGGATGCCACACGAGCATTTTGGTTTGCAGCACATCCGGAGACTAAGCCCTGACGCCCAAATAGCCTGTGACTTGAGAACTGGATTGGTAATTCAGCCAAGTACACCTGCCGATCCCTCTGATGAAGTGCTTGGAGGTGGTCTCGCACCTGTTACAGACCTTGAGGCGGCTCGGGAGGCCCTTCATTTCAACTCCTATGGGCTTATGCTTGTGTGTTCTCTTGACGCTGACGGGTTCCTGATCATGGCGAGCTTTGATGCGAATATGGTTGAGATGCCACAGATGGAAAGGGTCTTAGAGCAGCTAGACTTCGCTGTGCAGCAGCTATCTCAGGAAGCAATGATACCAATTGGAGAAGTTCTAAGTCTCGACAAGCAAGACGGGGCATACCAATTCCGGGTGCAAGGCATCCAGGAACCAGAATCGCCCCCGCCCGAACCGGACCTACAATATCGTACACCACAGACGACCATGGAGTCTAAGCTACAACAGCTTTGGGCCCGTACGCTTGGTATCGATGCGGACGAAATTAGTGCCCATGACAATTTTTTCCGCCTAGGAGCCGACTCGATTACAGCAATGAAGCTGGTGGCTATGGTACGCCTAGAGGGCCTCACGTTGACAGTTGCCCAGATTTTCCGTCACCCACAATTGTCTGACATGGCCGTCGCTCTTGGCGTCTTCAATCCCTCTCAGGTTAAAGCTCATATTAGCTATCCGCCATACTCAGCACTCGATATTTCCAACGCCAACACATTTCTCTCCCAAGCCATACGCCCGGCGCTGGCGGATCCGACGTGGAAAGTACAAGATGTTCTACCCACAACAACCCTTCAAGAGGGAGCGGTTGATGCGACCATAGCAGCGCCTCGATTTTCTGTACAATATAACCTGATGTATCTGGACACATCTATCGACCGAGTCCGCCTGATTGAAAAATGTCAAGACCTGGTGGTTCAGCACGAGATACTTCGGACGGTATTTGTCAAGCACTCTGGTCGCTGTTTGGCAGTTGTGCTCGAGGAACTTGAAATACCAGTCGAGTATTACCAAACGGAAAATGACCTGGAGATATTCTCGAGGGAAATTTGTGATGCTGATACGGAGACTGAACAGCCTTTGGGCACATCGTTCGTAAAAATCATCTCTGTCACGGGCAATGGCAAGAACACCCAGAACTGCATCATCATACGCATATCTCACGCACAATATGACGGAATGTGCCTCCCGAATCTATTTCTCGAGCTAAAGGCGCTGTATGAGGGATCAATTATCCCAAAAGCACCGCCTTACTCATCATATATTTACCACATTACCAAAGAGAACATACTGGAAAGTAGGCAGCATTGGCGCAAGCTATTACAAGGCGCATCGATGTCTGAAATCAGATCAAGGTCGGGATGGAATAATGGTGCAGGAATATCCACCAAGCCAAGCGCTGTTTCGAAGAATGTTGATATCTCGGCTCGACCGAAGGACACAACCACCGCAACCTTACTTACAGCGGCCTGGTCCATTGTCCTTGCTCGCTTCTTGTCTAGCAGAGATGTCACGTTTGGACAAGTCGTAGCTGGTCGCAATCTTGACATTGAGGACTGCGATAAAATTATGGGGCCGTGCGATAATCACAATGCTGTCAGAGTGAAATTCCAGCCTGACTGGACACCTCTTGATCTCCTTCGCTACATGCAAGATCAACATGTCAATAACGGTCCTTTTGAGCACACTCAATTAAGGGACATCATTAAGCATTGCACAAACTGGCCCTCTGACACAGCATTCGATTCGGTGGTGCATCATCAAGATATCGATTATTTCGACGACATGAAATTCGGGGAAGCCAACTGCAGGCTCGATGCTATGAATCCGCATTCTGAACCGGCTGTGGAATGGAAAGTTCAGTCATATTCTCAGGATGGACAGCTCTGCATTGAGATTGTGAGCAGTGAGTCGTGGAAGGATCTTGCTGCGTTACTGCTTGATGGCCTCTGTGGTGTTATTACGGATATTTGTCAGAAGCCACATGCTCCGCTTTTTTCATAAACTGCAATGGAGGTAAGTTACTCGAGCTTAGCGGTTCTTCTGCGCCCTTTAGATTAATAATAGGGCAAAATAATGATATATCCCTAACTTATAAAATAAAAACTATATGCGCATTCCCACTACCACCGCCGTGACCCACACTAATAAGATGATGGCGCCGAAGATGACCCGTTGCCCTCGCTGTCGCCCTCGTCGTCGTCGCCTAAACTCATCATCACCCTAATCCTCCTCCCTATCCCCTGACCCGTAACCTCATTGTCCGCCTCCTATAACCCCAGTAATCCCCTACGCATCCTGCACCTTACTATGATATGTGCCGTCGCCCCATCATCTAGAGGCAACGGAACGGGCGGGCGAGACAGCGAGCGAGACAGCGGGATAGTAAATCGCCTGATGGGGTGATGTGGGTAATGGCGATGGCAACGGCGACCCACAGCGACAGCGAGGGTAGCTGGCATAAGCGGGCGAAGGTGCTGCTTTACTATAATTAGTGTTAGTAGGGTTCATTTTATAAGGCGAAGCTTATAGTTACTAAAATAGATGTAGGTTAATATATAGTCCTTTTTAAGGGTGAGTTGAGGGATAATAACAACTTTTATACTAATAGAGAAATAATGTCCTTTAAATATTTTAGAGAAAAATATATATAATAGATATGATAGTAAATATTATTTACATCTTAAGTAAGTACTTTAGTGTTTATATAACTAGCTCAGATCTTTTCAGCAGGTTTGATCGCTGTTTTGTCAAACCCCTAAATATCATCACATGCTGGGTCTTGGTCATCGGCGAATCGTCGGAGCAATAAAGTCAAGGAGCTTCAACACCAAATCCCAAACGCAGGGGCTCGTCCGTTCACGGGGATCAGTCTCCGAGCGTAGCGAATGCTGCTCTCAAGCCGCCAGGCCAGGGTCAGGCGTGGCAGGCTCGTGGTTCAGAACCACAACATTCGACAGCGGTTAAGGCCAAAATCTGAGGCGCGCAAAGCTTTGTTTTCTCTCACGGTGCATGGCATAAAGTTAGAAGTGAAAGTGGGGACTGTTGTCTCTTTTCTTTAATATCTTGGTTTTTGTTTTGTTTTGCATTAGACTTTCATTGGATGCAATTATCAAAGCCACGCAGGGAGGTCTAGTTTTGGAGCATAGGTTCTGACCTGTCTTGTCCAAGTCTTAGCATATAGAATTGTTTGGCCGTTTTATTCTAGCCTTTGCAAGGCCCATCTTTGACATAGTTTTGGCTTTTCCTCCGTTCTCGTATACACATACATCTTGCCTGCATTCTCCATCGTGCGCCCCTGGACTGGCTTAAAACATTCATGGAAACAGCTCACGCGCACCCGGCTCCATGCCGTAAGCCTCCCAGCCGGAGTGCAGAGCGGACATCTCCAGCGTCTGCACACCAACTACCCGCGCCTTCTGGCAAGGACATCGGCATCAATGGGACTAATAAACATTATATGTACACTAATATATATTTCCCTATTAGGTCATTCTGGAATGGTATCTTCGCACACACGCCTCGTTGACAGCCTAATGCGTCGTCTGTGTCACGCCAATGGTCTTCACAATCCCCCCCCTCCAGGTCGGTTCGTCATCACTACTGTGCCCCCTCAATTGGGTATCACTGTCGTTCCACCCTCCCGGGTTCACATTCCCATCATGAGACCCCCTGCTCGCCTGGCCCCTCTCCATATCCACATCCCCCTTGATGACCGTCGTGACGCCGCCGGTCTTGCTAATATCGCTGCGCATCGCAAACGCCGCGGTGGTGCCCCTGCTGCGGATATAGCCCGATTTCGGCCAGTGGCTCGAGCCGGCTGGAGCAGAACTGCCGCCCGTCCCCCTGCTGCCGGCGAAGAAGACGCGGAAGAGCGGGCGCAGGGTCGCAGCCGCAGAGGCGACGATACCGATGCCGACCTCGACTGTCGACCAGATCGCAACGTCCATGGTGGAGTAGAGGAAGTCGCCGATGTCGGCCATGCCGCCAATGAATGGGATGCGGACGATCGTGGCGCTTGAGGCACTGGGGATGGGTCAGGCCTGATCTGTGACTGCGGGGAGGGGATAGGAGGAAGGGATGGAGGATGCTCACATGCAACCGACGGCAAGAATGGCGGCGACGGAGAGTTTGGTGCGGAAGTTCATTTGCAGATTCCAGACCATGAAGACGGGGAGGATGCCGAGTGTCCAGTCGGCCACGCAGGAGATTGCGGAGTAGGCGTAGAAGGTATCGACGGTGATCTTCGGGCTGATACAGGTGCCCTCTCCACCGGTGTACTGGGTCCAGAAGTATGAGGAGGGACGACACTGCAGAACGAAAAGAAAGAAGAAAAAGGCGGAGTAGGCTTCAGTGACGACGATGACAGTCCAGATGATGATCTTGTAGGTCTTGGCGACGGCGATTCTGAGCAAGAAGATGCCAATGCTGAATTTGAGCGCCATGCAGGTCAAGATGTAGACGGGTTCACATGCCCACCACCACTGAGGACGAGATTAGCGCAGACCCTCGTGTGGCCGGTGAGGATTCGTTCGTTACCTTCAAACCCACGGGGAGCACCTCGGGTGGAATATCGATGGCATGCTGGCCAGTTCCGTTATGCACGCCAGCGATGGCAAAGGTACTGTAGCATATGAAGAGAATCTTGTGAGTCTCGTTAGCATTTGTGCAAGTGACATAGGAGAATGGAAGAGGTGGTGTACCCAAGCGACGACGGCAGAGTAATCGTCGAGTCCAAAACACTTGACAATAAATATCCTCGTATAGCAGCGTAAAGCGATTGCGATGGTGCCTAATGCGACGAACAAGCCAACCGTTCCCAGGAGTTCAGGTCCTCGACCAGCTGGGGCTATTGGCATGATGAATGGAGAGAGTTTTCGCGAGGCTCAATCACTCACATCACTCCGAAGGGCGTTGGCTGAGAAAGGGTGCGAATTGCGAATTCGACGAAGATGAAGACGAAGATTCGACGAAGATGAAGACGAAGATGAAGACGAAGATGAAGATGAAGATGCAGGACTTGGGATGCAGATATACATAGCTTTCCCCTCATGCCCTCCCTGCATGGCTGTTGCTTGCTGTGTGTAATTTGTGCGTGCGTCGTGTCGTGTCGTGTCGTGCTGTGTGCCACCATCGAGATCCATCCCCATAGTAGGAAAGAGGAAAGTGCAGGAGAAGATTTGGAAAATGCGGGGCAGCAAGGAACAGGGGTGCTAAACAAAACGTGCGTTGCATTGAGAGAGGAGCCTCGGCCCATTGTCCGCCGCACTAGGAGTGAGGAAAGTGAGGAACCTTATTTCCGTAGGGAAACACAAGCAATGCCGCCGGATATGATGTCCTGGTCCAGAATCCCGAGGGCGGTATTCATGCACTAGCATGCACCATGATGCGCCAGCATGCATATCATTACCATATCCATATATATCGATATATCTTCATATGCAGCTTAAGCAGAATGCAGCATAGGGGAGTTCGAGCGGTCGCTAGGATGCAGAAAGGAGGGGGGTCTTTGTCGGTCTTTTTTCACCTTTTCACTTTTTCACTTTTTCACTTCTTCACCCCCGCAGCTTCTGCGTGCTGCATGCGGTCTGCTCCGAACTCTGTTTACGCCCCCTGAAACGATACCTATTATGGCATAGTATTACAGCAGAGTACGGCAATACGGAGTAGTCCGCTGTTCTGAGCGATCCCATCCTGTAGCATCACGTGCCTCACCATGGCGGACGGGTCTGTTCCTCTCCCGGCGCACATGCAGCTCCATCGAGTCCATCGAGCCCATCGAGTCCACCCACGACCCACGAACCACCAATACGGCCTCTCCAAGTCAAGATTTGGTATTTAGCATCTGTTCAGGCGAGCGGGATAGGTTTGATGGCGGCGGGCTAGCGTTAGTGTGGCCCACTGCAGTAGACTCGTTTCGTCCAAGTAAAACTCTGGGAAACTCTGGGAAACTCTGGGAAACCGGCTACTACTGGGCAGACTCCTCGGACGCGGACTCGGACGCGGACTCGGACGCGGACGACAACACCAACTCCTTTTGATGGCACGGACGTCTCGAATCACAAGTCCATTGACTACTGCGGGCGGTCTTTTCTGTCTTTTCTGTCTTTCTGTCTCTTCTGTCTTTTCTGTCTCTTCTGTCTCTTCTGTCTCTTCTGTCTCTTCTGTCTCTTCTGTCTTTTCTGTCCTTTTCTCTGATGATTAATTAGATTAGGGTGAGGGAAACTCTCTCATGATTAATCAGATTGATCGTCATTCTGCGGCGATTGTCGAACGTGCGCTGAACGTGGCGTGGCGCCTTGCGGAACATCTGGAAGCGGCCGCCGCAAAACACCGCAGCGATATCCACAAAGACCCTCATTAAGGAGGCGTCTCCTGATGTTGAGCCCTGCCTTCGCTATTGTCTTCCTTCCTTCCCTCTCATACCGAATAAGACTTAGTGCCCGTTTTGCATCAGTGACGAATCAAAGAGCTATGAGGAGCGCATAGGTTCCTTTTGTCACGTTGACTAAGTTGCCAAGATGGAGAGATCACGTCGAGCGGATTCCCTTAAAGGGGTCAATCCAGAGGAGACTCTCCGTCCGACGTTGTAATCTACGTCACGTAATCCACGTAATCCACGTAATCCGCACCCACCGTAGGTGCGTACAAGGTGCCTGCAGCCCACCAACACGAGCGTTGACTGCATGGGGGCTGGCACCCCCTACTCGTGCCTCGTCGGGGGGATGAGCTAGTCGACCCGGGTAATCGTCGGATCCACCTAGTCGCTTCGCTCCCATCCCAGCTGGGAGGAAGCAAGATGTCCCGCAGAAGCCATATGTCATGTGCTAAACCTCATTATAAGTAAGGTAGCACACATGCTTTATTTAATTATTAAAATAGGCGCAATTAACACTACCTATTATTTCTACTAAGTAATGGAAAAGTGAACATGTAGCTAATGATTAGTATTAGAAGACTATCGTTACCCAACTATTCTACACAAAGACTATTACACCATCCTTAGCATTATGACATGTCCATTTTACAATGGAAAAGTTTTTAACACAGTAAACTAGAAGGAGAAAATAATCTAAAAGGCAATAGACTAACATAAGCTCTAAGGGCTACTATAAGGAGATAGCCTTACTAGATAGTATTATAAGACTATAGGGGGAATACATCTAATTTCTAAGCATTACTCTCTCCCCTTTCCCTATAAATTAGTATGCTAAACTAGTGCACGTTTATAGAAACTAAATAGGCTGCTGTTATGTAGATTAAGCTATAAGCCTTTTAGTAGTCTAGAAGTCGTCTTAACAAGGGGATTTAATTTATTATGTAAATCCTAAGGGCGCATTATTGTTTTAAGACTAGACTGTGATTTTTAAGGTCTTTAAGGCCTTTTTCACTCTTAGGACCTATAGCGTGGGTTTATGAATTAACGCTTAATTATAGGTACATAGGTTTTAGTGTCTAGACTTACACTATAACATTGTTCTTCTTAATGGAACTTCTAATTCTAAAGAACTAATTGTATTAGGTAAGAGAGTAGAATGTTCTTTAGGAGATGGCATCTTTACATTAAACTTTTCTATAGTAGAATGGCATAACATTAGGTAGATTTGCTCTTCTTAGTGATTACGACATCTAGACTTTAAGTAATGGCTTATTCTAAGGTCCCCTACTATAAAACCTATTATATATAAAAATCCACTTTTTCACTAGGAACAAATCACCATGTAGCTTTTGTAAACAATGAGTCTAAAACAGTAATGGTGGTAGAGTTCTAATGACCATTATTAATTACGCCTTTATAGTGTACAATTCCTCATCCTTAGATCTTTAGAGTTTGTAGTAGAGAATGAATAAAAGTAATACTAGCCGCCTCTAGAATGTAGATAGTGTAGATGGGAATTAGTAATATAATTGTTAGACTTAAAACTAAGCTCTACTTAGGGTTAGAGGAAGTGATTTAGGATGGTAGAAGCAATTTATAACACCTTATAAACATACTAGAATATGAACTTTATATATAGTATAATGAAAATATGTCACTCTACACTTAATTTACTATAAAAGGTACTAAATATAATTAAACTTTAGAAATATAATATAAAATCTAGTTCCTAATTTACACTCTTACTTTCCTATTAGTTGCTATTACTATTACTATTACTATTGCTATTACTATTACTATTACTATTACTATTACTGTTACGAATATCAAAGGCTTCACTATGTGTGTTGCTTGTGTGTTGTGTTGTTCACGTGTATAAGGCAGAAGTGTTCGCTAGCAAGGTAGCTAGCTGGGTGTGCGTTTGTGCACAAGAACCCCATCCTATATATATAGATATTTCCTTTCCTCTCTCTTTCCTCTTTTCCTTCTTTCCTCTTTAGATTGAATCTAGCACTTTAGATTTGCATGACCTGCTCTGCGTGACTGTGACATAAGATTCAATCTCATCCTTAAACCCATCATCACTTTCATTAGTGATACAGAACAGAACAGAAAGAACGAAACTGAAAACCAAGATCTAAATAGA
>Ga0123337_10000421_pt1 | contig 72441 bp, 61 predicted proteins | sample frozenSSSSmetaG_FD_89792 | JGI IMG/M metagenome (GOLD analysis project Ga0123337, IMG submission 89792) | Glacier valley bacterial and archeal communities from Borup Fiord, Nunavut, Canada, to study Microbial Dark Matter (Phase II) -... | ecosystem: Environmental > Aquatic > Freshwater > Ice >...
ATCCAATACAGCTGCTCACTATGAGACGACTGGCCCTGAGATTTGGAATGATACAGAAGGCAAAATTACCCATTACGCAGCCGGTGTAGGAACTGGCGGATCTATGTGTGGAACCGCAATGTATCTGAAAGAGCAGAATCCAAATGTGGTAACAGTGGGTATAGATACCTATGGTTCTGTATTCAAGAAATATAAGGAAACTGGCATTTTTGACGAGAAAGAAGTTTACCCATACCTGACTGAAGGGATAGGCGAAGACATTCTTCCAAAGAATGTGAATTTCGATATGATCGATCATTTCGTCAAAGTCACTGATAAAGATTCTGCGGTAATGACTCGCAGATTGGCCAAGGAAGAAGGTTTATTTGTAGGTTGGTCTTGTGGATCGGCTGTACATGGAGCTTTGGAATGGGCCAAAGATAATTTGAAAGAAGGTGACCAGATGGTGATTATTCTTCCAGATCACGGAACTCGCTATTTAGGGAAAGTATATAACGATGAGTGGATGAGAAACCACGGTTTCTTGGAGGATAAGACTTTCTCCACTGCACGTGATATCATTGCGCAGCGAAATGGAGCTTATACCTTGGTTTCTACGCTGAAAACTGACTCTGTAAAGGATGCTATTGGATTGATGAACAAGACTAGCGTTTCCCAGATTCCAGTGATGGAAAATGGCGAAGTGGTAGGATGCTTGACTGACAATAAATTACTTGCCAGAATCATCGACAACCCATCCTTGAAAGATGCTTTAGTAGCTGATGTAATGGAAGATTCCATGCATTTTGTGGCGCTGGATAGTACGCTGGACGTACTTTCTTCTATGGTAGAAAAAGAAAAGGCAGTACTTGTACGTGATGTGCAGAATAAAATTCACATCATCACCAAGCATGATATTTTAGAAGCTTTTACTAAGTAATATTATTCATCTCTCTGCTGCCAATAACCATAATTTTCTTGGTTTAGTAGGCAGGAAGACGGGAGACCGAAGACCGAAAAAGCCTCTCCTATAGCTCTGAGGCTACTTCGGTCACCTGTCTTCGGTCTTCCGTCCGCTAAATCAAAGAAGAGAAGGTGATTGGCATCCTTGCGGATAATTATATAATTAAAAATGAATCAAGATAAAATTCAACGGATCATTGATTCGGGAGTAGATTTTAATATTAAGGAAATACTTACAAAAGCCTGGGAAATGTTCAAATCCCGGGCTTTGTTTCATGTAGGTTACATGGTATTGATTGGGGCGATTCAGGCTGCGTTTACCATTTATCTTGCTGACTTCACTTTTCTATATTCCATCTTTTTAGCACCACCATTAGTTTGCGGTTTTTATTTGGTCGCTAACCGCCAAAGTCAAAATGAATACCTTGATTTTCAGAATTACTTTGATGGGTTTAAGTATTGGTGGAATCTTATTTCTACGAATTTGATCAGTTCCATTCTCATTGTTGGTGGGATTATCCTCTTGATTATTCCAGGGATATACCTACTCGTAGGCTATATGTTTAGCTTATTGTTTGTGATTTTTGGAGGATTTGATTTCTGGACTTCTATGGAACTTAGCCGTAGGCTGGTTCACACCAATTGGTTGAAGTTCTTCTTATTTTCCTTGGCACTAATCGCGCTCAATATTTTCGGATTTCTTTGTTTGATTGTTGGGTTATTCATCACGATTCCGATGACCTATTTGGCTGTTTATATTCTTTTTGAAGAGCTAACAATAGATGCCATTGACGAAGAGCCAAAGGATAACATTATTCATGTGTAGGAAGCATTGCTTCAAGCCGTGATCTACATTTTTCTGTAAGCTCAGTTACGGCAGTTTCAGAAGATGTAGGTGGATCAATAGGCTTGGAGAAAGTGATTTTGACTTTACCTGGACTAATCAACAGAGATCCCTTCTTCATGATACTATCGGCTCCGATCACGGCGATAGGAAGTATAGGAATGCCGGTTTCTACAGCAAGACGAAATGCACCGGATTTGAAAGGTAATAGGGTCGCTTCTGTATCATTTCTTGTTCCTTCAGGTGCTACTACTGCAGAGATTCCCTTATTCAGAAAAGACACCAATTGATCTATACTTTTTCTTCTAGATTCGGTATCTGTTCTATCTACCCAGATAGCGACTTTTCCCACTACCCATCCGAAAAATGGAATTTTTGACAATTCCTTTTTTCCCAAAGCCCGTACCTGCTGAGGAATGGCTAAAGGAATTATTGCTGCATCTAAAAAAGAGCGATGGTTGAATATAAAGATATAGGGCTGTGTTCTGTCGACGAGCGCTCGTCCATGAAATTCGTATCGGATTCCGGATAGAAAAGACCATGTTCTTGCCCAAATCCGAATCAAGAGAAAAGAGATTTTTCCTCCAGCAGGACTGATACTTACGGGGATTACGATAAAAACACCAAGGATCAGGAGCAGTGTAAAGAAGACTATAATGGAGTAAGTGGTAAATATCACTTGGAGAACTTTTATCATTCGAGGGAATTGGTAATTTTGGGTATAAATATAATCTTCACTCTTTGCTTGCAAGAGCCTCCGAGCGTTCGGGGGCTTTTTATTTTTCGTAGTAAAGAGTCATTCTGTAAGTCAATCTTGGATATTTAACCCAAGTTATTAATAGTTTGAAGGGATGCTTTTAAGTTTGTCATTTTTTTGAATGGATAGGATATGATAATTAGAAATATGATGGAGAAAACACTTCTTTCCAAGGCGTTTTATTTTGCGACCTGCTTTGTCTTATTGCTCAATCAGAGTTGGGCACAGGAAAAAGAGGGAAATGCAACCCAAAAAGAGACTTTAAAGATTAATGTAATCACCAATGAAACTCATCAGGTGATAGAGCATTTTGGTGCTTCAGATGCTTGGTCGGCTCAGTTTGTAGGACTTTGGCCAGAGCAAAAAAGGAATGCAATCGCAGAATTGCTTTTTAGCAGTGAGGCCGATGCTCATGGAAATCCCAAGGGAATAGGACTGTCAATGTGGAGGTTTAATGTTGGTGCAGGCAGTGCTGAGCAAGGCGAGCAAAGTGGTATTCGGGACGAGTGGAGGAGAGCGGAGTCATTTCTGAATGCGGATGGAACCTATGATTGGAATAAGCAAGCTGGCCAAGTTTGGTTTGCCAAAGCCGCCAGAGCGCATGGAGTGGGTAAATTGTTGATTTTCCCAAATAGTCCTCCCGTATCTATGACCAAGACTGGAAAAGCTTACGCAAAGGATGGACAATCAAATTTGGAGGATGATAAGTATCCGGCTTTTGGCGAGTATCTAGCTCAGGTTATTAAAGGGCTAAGTGAAAAAGGACTGAAGGTGAACTATGTGAGTCCGGTGAATGAACCCCAGTGGGATTGGTCTGATGGAGGGCAGGAAGGAACGCCCTTCTGGAATAATGAAATAGCAGGAATTGCAAAAGCAGTGGACCAAGCCTTGGAGGAAAATAATCTAACGACGAAGATCGATATCGCCGAAGCTGGTAAAATCAATTATCTATATGAGCAAGCTGATAAGGATGGGCGAGGGGAGCAGATTACGGATTTCTTTAATCTAGCGTCCTCGAATTACATTGGTGATCTCACACATCTAAGTCGCACAATTTCAGCTCATAGTTATTTCACCACATCTCCATACGAATCAGCTGTACAGCTGCGAATGAGTCTTAATTCAACGATTCAAGCAGTGGAAGGACTGAGTTACTGGATGAGTGAATACTGCATATTGGGTGGTAACGGAGGAGAAATAAATGGAAACGGAAGGGATTTGGGGATTGATCCGGCACTTTATATAGCTAAGGTAATTCATAATGATCTCACGGTTTCGAATGCGAGTGCTTGGCATTGGTGGATTGCGATTTCACCTTATAATTATAAGGATGGCCTAATTTATATCGATAAGAACAAGGAAGACGGTGAATTTTATGAAAGCAAAATGCTCTGGGCGTTGGGTAATTATAGCAGATTTATCCGCCCAGGCTTTCAGCGTCTTGCAGTAGAAATAAATAGTCAAAAGCAACAGTCTCCAGATTTGTTGGTTTCTGCTTACTCATCCGCCGACGAGCATGAAAAGGTATTGGTATTCGTGAATTCTGGAATTAAGGATGTAGAAGTGAGTTTGTCCGAGGACGGTAGTTCCAAATCAATCAAGAGTTTTTACATCACCTCAAAGGATAAGGATTTGGAAGCAGAAGTAGTAGATGTATCAGTAAATAACATCGTTATTCCAGCCAGATCTATTGTGACAGCGGTGACTGAGAGGTAGTGTATGGACAGATTATCGTATACAATTAGTTGTATAAATGATATGGGCGAAGATGATTGTGCCTCTATGCGCCACGCCTAGACGGTATTGATAATCAGTCGCTCACATTTCCAATCCAAATTTTTGGCTAGAATTCCTCATTTGTCAATAATTCCCTACCTTTGCAATCCGTTCGGGTGAATGGAGTGTGTTTGGCTTGCCTAATACATTGATTTACAACTAAAAACGATAGTTCGCTGACCCGAGGACTATTGCTATTCAGGGTTTGTACTATTATGTCTAACAAAGAAGAATTTAACTGGGACAACTTCGAAACCAAAGGTTTTGGTGAAGGCTATTCCAAAGAACAGCGTGAGCAAATGGCCGCAATGTACGAAGGTACATTAGGCGAGATCACTGAGAAAGAAGTAATCAAAGGCACTGTAGTAGGTGTTAATGACAAGGACGTAATCATCAACATCGGTTTCAAATCTGATGGATTGGTTCCTCTTTCTGAATTCAGAGATCTTGATGGCATCAAGCCAGGTGATATTGTAGAAGTATTCATCGAAGAGCAAGAAAACGCGCTTGGTCAGTTGATCCTTTCCCGTAAGAAAGCTAAGATCGTACGTGCATGGCAGGACATCGAAGATGCTCTTGAGAATGACAACGTGATCGAAGGTTTGGTGAAAAGAAGAACTAAAGGTGGTTTGATCGTAGATATCTACGGTGTAGAAGCATTCTTGCCAGGTTCTCAGATCGACGTGAAACCTATCAGAGATTTCGATATCTATGTAGGTAAGAAAATGGAAGTGAAAGTGGTGAAAATCAACCACGCAAATGATAACGTAGTAGTATCTCACAAAGTGTTGATCGAGAAGGATCTTGAGAAGCAAAAAGCTGAGATCCTAAACAACCTTGAGAAAGGTCAAGTATTGGAAGGTGTGATCAAGAACATGACCAACTTCGGTGTATTCATCGATCTAGGTGGTGTAGATGGTCTTCTTCACATTACAGATATCTCTTGGGGACGTATCAATCATCCAGAAGAAGTATTGCAACTTGATCAGAAAGTTCAGATTGTGGTTCTTGACTTTGATGATGATAAGAAGAGAATTTCTTTGGGTATGAAGCAGCTTACTGCTCATCCTTGGGATTCTTTGGCATCTAGCCTTGAAATCGGATCTAGAGTTAAAGGTAAGATCGTAAACGTAGCTGACTACGGTGCGTTCCTTGAGCTTGCTCCAGGTGTTGAAGGTTTGATCCACGTTTCTGAAATGAGCTGGTCTCAGCATTTGAGAAATCCTGCTGACTTTGTGAAAGTTAGTGACGAAATCGAAGCTGTAGTATTGACTTTGGACAAGGACGACAGAAAAATGTCTCTTGGTATCAAGCAATTGACTGAAGATCCTTGGACTAAGAACGATATGGGTACTAAGTACGCTGTAAGTTCTAAGCACACAGGTGTGGTAAGAAACTTGACTAACTTCGGCCTATTCCTAGAATTGGAAGAAGGTATCGACGGTTTGGTTCACGTATCTGACCTTTCTTGGACTAAGAAGATCAAGCATCCATCTGAATTTGTGAAAGTAGGAGACGAGCTAGAAGTAGCTGTTCTTGAGCTTGACGTAGATAACAGAAGACTTGCTCTTGGTCATAAGCAATTGGAAGAGAATCCATGGGATACTTTCGAGAATGTGTTCCCAATCGGATCTGTTCATAAGTGTACTGTAGTTTCTAAGAATGACAAAGGTGCAGTTCTTGAATTGCCATACGGTCTTGAAGGATTTGCTACTGTGAAGAACTTGGAAAAAGAAGATGGATCTCAAGTAGAGGTTGGTGAGTCTTTGGACTTCAAAGTATCTGAATTCTCTAAAGATGATAAGAGAATCGTTCTTTCTCACACTGCAATGTTCAGAGAAGACACGTCTGCTAAGCCAGCTAAGAAAGAAGTTAATAAGAAGAAGCCTGAATCAGGTTCTACTTCTAACTCTTCTTCTTCATCTTCAGCTCCAGCAGAGAAGTCAACTCTTGGTGACTTGGACGCTTTGACTCAATTGAAAGAGCAAATGGAAGGGAAAAAATAATTTCAAATTTCAAATTTGAAATTCCTAAATATGAAACGCCGACTGAAAAGTCGGCGTTTTTTTTTTGTTTTAACCACGAAGGACACAAAGGTCACACAAAGGGCGCAGTTTTATTTGTTGTCCTGCTTCTACAGAAGCTGGACTTGCATCTAGAAAAATAGATCCTTTATGAAATTGATTTGTAGCACTTTGGCTACTACTTTCATCTTGCCTAAACTAGTTTTATCATTAATTTTGATCTTATGAAAAATGCACTTTTACTAATCTTTATTTTTCTGAGTAGTTTTTCGGTCACTGCACAATCTGGGTTAGAGCTGAAAGGATATTTTGGCGTTTCAGGAGCTATGGCCAATTGGAACGAGGATCTCGATGGGGCTAGCTCAGTCACCATCAAAAATTTCAAAGAGGTAGGTGTACTTCTATCGAAAGGAATTGGGGACAATTTCTCCTTAACTGGAGGAGTGAATTATGCATTCGCAACGGTGGAATTTAGCCCACCCCAATGCCCTGATTGCTTTCCTGAAAACACTCTTTATGCACATAACCCCGACTTTGGTATGCTTTCTATTCCTGTTTATGCTGAATATGCCTTAGGGAAATATTTTTATGCAACAGCTGGCCCTGTTGTGGATTTCCAGTTATCAGAAGGGAATAATTTTTCAGACCAAAGCGGGATTGGTTATTTGATTGGGATGGGAGCAAGGCTCCAGACGGATAAACTATCTTTCTTTGTTTTCCCCAATTTCAAAAGACATAACGTGATTTCTTTTGAAAGGGAAGGCAACTACAAACAAATCCTACAGGAGTTGGGGATTCAGTTTGGGGTAGGCTATAGCTTTTGATTTGGCGTACAAAAAATCGGTTTCTAAAAAATAGTACATAAAAAAAGCATCCGCCGTGGCGAATGCTTTTTTGTTGAGGTCGAGAGCGGATTCGAACCGCTGTAGAAGGTTTTGCAGACCTCTGCCTAGCCACTCGGCCACTCGACCAATCAGAATTGGAATGCAAATGTAGTTAATATCTTTTCCCTTGCAATAAAGCATCTAATTATTTTAAATCTTTGATGCGAAAACGGCATCTTCATTAATTTGAATTCAATAATCCGAAGCCTTGTATCGTTGGATTTCAATGCAAGTTTAGAAAGGTTGCGAAATACATTCTATTTATAAAGATTCTAAATTGTTTTTTAATTCTAAATTTAACCTCAATTAACTGTAATACAGCAGTATAGGAATTCAAATGGAGGTCACTTCTACTATCTACCATACATCAATACAAGTTTGAAAAATAGGCTTCGGGTAGTACCTTTGCAAGGGTTATAAAAAACCGCATAAACTATTTAATTAGCTCTAATATGTTATCTAAACGCTCGTTAGTAGGGGTTCGAATGAATTTCCACACACTGGCAGTGCTGTTTTTCATGCTGATCGGGACGCAGGCTTTTGCTGCAGATCCGGCAGTTGGAAGTAGCGACGAAGCAGTAGCAGCAGGAAAGGCTGTATTCAATGCAAATTGTAAAACATGCCATAAGCTGGATCAGAAGTTGATTGGTCCGGCTTTGAGAGGGGCTACCGATAGACAATCTGTTGATCTTGTAAAGAGCTTCATCAAAAATTCTCAGGCAGTAATTGCATCGGGTGATGCTTATTACAACAGTCTATTTAAGGAGTATAACAATACAGTTATGGTCTCTCATGAGTTTTTGAGTGATGATCAACTGAATAATTTGCTCTCTTACATTGAGTTTGGTGATAAGGCAGATCCGGCAGCAGCCGCAACAGCAGGTGCTGAAGGTGGTGCAGTCGCAGCTGGAGGAGGAATTCCAAACGAATACCTTACTGTTATTCTAGGTGTATTGGTTGTTGTCCTGTTATTGATTTTGGTGGTGTTGGGATTAATTATCTCTGTATTGACCAAATACCTGACTAAGCAAGATCTTGATGAAGACGACAAAGAGTTTGTCAATCAGAAGACTAATCTTGGTAAAGTGTTCAAGAGCGACATGTTTGTGGTTATTGTGACTGCACTTGTCATTGCATTAGTGGCCAAGACAGCTTTAGACGGACTTTACTCTGTAGGTATTCAGCAAGGCTATGCTCCTACACAACCTATTGCATATTCACACGCGCTTCACGCAGGTACTTTAGAGATTGAGTGTCAGTATTGCCATACTGGTGTAGAGATCGGAAGGTCTGCGAATATCCCTTCAGCGAACATTTGTATGAACTGTCACACACACGTGCAGAATGTACAAGGTAAAGAAGGTGTTTCTCCAGAAATTCAGAAAATCTACGATGCTGTAGATAATAACCAGCCAATCGAGTGGGTGAGAGTTCATAATCTTCCTGATTTGGCTTACTTCAATCACTCTCAACATGTGGTAGTGGGTGAAGTAGAGTGTCAGACTTGTCATGGTCCTATCCAGGAAATGGAAGTAGTCGGACAACATAGTGCGCTTACTATGGGATGGTGTATTGACTGTCACAGACAGACAGAAATCACCACCGAAGGCAACGCCTATTATGATAAGTTGGTTCAAGTTCACTCTGACTCTAAAGATGCTTTGAAAGTAAAAGACATCGGTGGTTTGGAATGTGCTAAGTGCCACTATTAATTCATTATTCTTTTCGCAAATTCATTCTTATATCATAAAATGAAGGAAAATAAAAAAACGTACTGGAAAGGGCTTGAGCAGCTCAACAACGATCCAGAGTTTGTAAAGAACGCTGACAGGGAATTTGCTGAGCTTCCTTCTACACTCAACGAAGAGGGTAGTGCTACCAGAAGAGATTTTCTTAAAGTAATGGGATTCAGTTTGGCAGCAGCTTCATTGGCTGCTTGTGAGGCTCCTGTTAGAAAGATGATCCCTTACGTGAATAAGCCGGTTGATATCAACCCATCTATTCCAAATTATTACGCTTCTACTTACGCTACAGCTGGTGATTATGCATCTATTGTAGTGAAGACAAGAGAAGGTCGTCCTATCAAAATCGACGGTAATGAGCTTTCTCCTATTAATAAAGGAAAAGTAAATGCTATCGTAGAAGGATCTATTCTTTCTCTATATGATAAAGAGAGACTTGCAGGTCCTTATAGTGGTGGTCAACTTTCTGACTGGAAGACAGTGGATGCCCAAGCCAAGTCTGCTTTGGCTTCTGCAGGGGCTGTGAAAATCGTAGCTAATACGATCATCTCACCTTCTACTATGAAGGCTATTCAGCAATTCGCTGACGCAAATGGCAACGTGGAAGTGATCATGTATGATCCACTTTCGAATTATGGTATTACAAAGGCTGCGGAGACATATTATGGTGCTGCAGTTCTTCCTTCATATTCTTTTGACAAGGCAAAAACAATCGTATCCTTCGGAGCTGACTTCTTAGGATCTTGGATTTCTCCAATTGAATTTGCTCGTCAATATGCTCAGACTAGAAAAATTAGCAAGGAAAAACCTGAAATGTCTAGACATTATCAGTTTGAATCTACCTTGTCTCTAGCTGGTGCAAATGCTGACTACAGAACTCCAATAAGAGCTTCTCAAAGCGGATTGGCAGTTTTAGCTCTTTACAATGCAATCGCCAAGAAAGCAGGAGCATCTTCAGTTTCAGCTCCAGCAGTTGAAATCGCTCATTTAGAAAAAGCTGCTGCTGACCTTTGGGCTAGCAGAGGAGCTTCTCTAGTAGTATCTGGCTCAAACGATCCAAACGTACAAGTTGTAATCAACGCGATCAACGAATTGCTTGGAAGCAATGGAGTAACGGTAGATTTCTCTAATCCAGCTTACTACAGAAAAGGCGATGATGCTAAAATGAATCAGTTTGTAACTGATTTGAATGCTGGAAAAGTAGGAGGAGTTATTTTCTTCAACTGTAACCCTGTATATGATTTTGCAAGAGGAGCTGAAATCGCTGCTGGTATTGCAAAAGCAAAAGTGAGTATCTCTACCAATGGTACGTTAGATGAGACTTCATCTTTGGTACAAATAGTAGCTCCAGATCATCACTTCCTTGAGTCTTGGAATGATTTCGAACCTAAGAAAGGTCATTTCTCCTTAGCTCAACCAACAATTTCTCCACTTTTTGATACTAGACAAGCTCAAGAATCTTTCTTGGTATGGGCTGGTGATTCCACTTCTTATTATGATTTCCTTCAGTCCAACTGGCAGGGTGATTTATTCACTCAGGTAGAAACTGGTGGGACTTTCCAGGAGTTCTGGGATCAGACACTTTTCAATGGTGTGTTAGCAATCAACTCAACTTCTGCAGCTTTGGCTCCAGTAGGTGATGTAAGTGCCGCTGCATCTGCAGTTGCTAAAGCATATTCTGCTGATAATGCTTCTGCTGAATTGGTGATGTACGCTAAAGTAGGTATCGGTAACGGTATTTATGCAAACGTTCCATGGCTTCAGGAATTGTCAGATCCTATCTCTAAGGCGACTTGGGATAACTACTTGACAGTTTCTCAGAAATGGGCTACTGAAAATGGCGTTACTCAAACTGAAGGTGAGACTAGTAAAGCCTCCATTACTGTAAATGGCAAATCATTAATCGTTCCTATCCTTATCCAGCCTGGACAAGCAGAAGGTACTTTTGGTTTGGCCGTAGGTTATGGTAGAACCAAAGCTGGTAGAGTAGCAAATGGAGTAGGTGTAAATGCTTACGAATTGCTAGATGCTTCCAAAGGCTTTGTAAATTTTGATATTACTTCTGGAGTAGAGATTTCTGCTACTGGAGAATCTTATAGAATTGCCCGTACTCAAACACACCAGACTTTCATGGGACGTGAAAACGTAATCCAGGAATCTGTGTTGAGCGAATATAAGAAAGACGCAGGTGCAGGTAGATATCACCCAGAGGTTTACAAAGACGGTGAATTTGTAAAACCTTCAAAGATTTCTCTTTGGTCGGGACACCAGTATTCTCAGCATCACTGGGGATTGGCTATCGATATGAACTCTTGTATCGGTTGCTCTGCATGTTCTGTTGCTTGTCAGGTTGAAAACAACGTGGCAGTAGTAGGTAAGCAGGAAGTATTGAATAGAAGAGAAATGGCATGGATCAGAATTGATCGCTACTACTCTTCTGATGCTCCAGCTGATGATTTGAAGGCAATGGAAATAGCAGCTGACAATCCTGAGGTTACTTTCCAGCCTATGATGTGTCAGCAGTGTAACAACGCTCCATGTGAGACTGTTTGTCCTGTAGCTGCAACTACCCACTCTTCTGAGGGGCTTAACCAAATGACTTACAACAGATGTATTGGTACAAGATATTGTGCAAACAACTGTCCGTATAAAGTGCGTCGATTCAACTGGTTCAAATACCACGATAACAAAGACTTCGCAGGAGTCAATGTTGCTCAAAACGATGATTTGGGTAAAATGGTCTTGAATCCAGACGTAACCGTTCGTGCACGTGGTGTGATGGAAAAATGCTCCATGTGTGTTCAAAGGATTCAAGCTGGTAAGCTAGAGGCTAAGCGTGAGAAGCGTAAAGTGAAGGATGGAGACATCAATGTAGCTTGTGCTGTGGCTTGTCCTACTGATGCTTTGGTATTCGGAGATATGAATGATTCGAATTCTAAGGTTTCTCAACTTCTCAAAATTGAAGAGAACACTACTTCAGCATTGAAAGAAGTGAATGAGGAAAGAGCATACCATGTTTTGGAAGAGATCAACGTGAGTCCAAACGTTTGGTACTTTACCAAAATCAGAAATAAAGACTTAAACGAAGCGTAATCAAAATTTATTAAACTATGCAGGTTACTTCATCCGTTCGCGATCCGTTAGTTACTGGGGGTAAAACCTACCATGACGTGACAAATGATGTGTCGCGCCATGTAGAAGCAAAGCCAAATATCAGATGGTTTCTTGCTTTCCTTACCTCTGTTGGTGTTTTGGCTATTGGATCTATTGCTGTAGTTGCCACCGTTTGGGAAGGCATCGGCATGTGGGGTCTAAACAAAACCGTAGGCTGGGCTTGGGATATTACCAACTTCGTTTGGTGGGTAGGTATTGGTCACGCTGGTACTCTTATTTCAGCTGTATTATTACTTTTCAGACAGAAGTGGAGAACATCTATTAACCGTGCTGCAGAAGCGATGACCATCTTTGCGGTTATCTGTGCGGCAATGTTCCCAGTACTTCACATGGGACGTCCATGGTTAGGAGCTTATTGGGCACTTCCACTTCCAAACGTTTTTGGATCACTTTGGGTAAACTTTAACTCCCCGCTTCTTTGGGATGTGTTTGCGATCTCAACTTACTTCTCTGTATCATTAGTATTCTGGTACATTGGTTTGATTCCTGATTTCGCTACTATTAGAGATAGAGCTACTGGTCTAAGAAAGATTATTTACGGAGCTCTTTCATTCGGTTGGGATGGCGCTGCAAAATCTTGGAGCAGATACGAATCAGTTTCTTTGATCCTTGCAGGTCTAGCTACACCACTTGTACTTTCTGTACACACGATTGTATCCTTTGACTTTGCAACGTCTGTAATACCAGGATGGCACACGACAATCTTCCCTCCATACTTTGTGGCAGGTGCAATTTTCTCTGGTTTCGCCATGGTATTGACCTTGATGATCGTAACGCGTAAGGTTTACAAACTGGAAGACTACATCACTATTGGCCACATTGAGTTGATGAACATTGTAATCATCATCACAGGTTCTATCGTAGGTATCGCCTATATCACTGAGTTTTTCATCGCTTGGTATTCTGGCGTAGAAGCAGAGCAATATGCATTTATCAACCGTGCAACTGGACCTTACTGGTGGGCATACGCATCTATGATGACATGTAACGTGGTTTCTCCACAGCTTTTCTGGTTCAAGAAAATCCGTACATCCGTCTATGCTACTTTCGCCTTGTCTATCGTAGTGAATATAGGTATGTGGTTTGAAAGATTTGTGATCATCGTTACCTCTCTACACAGAGATTACTTGCCATCTTCTTGGGCGATGTTCTATCCATCAATTACAGACGTTGGGGTTTACCTATTTACATTTGGATTGTTCTTCACTCTATTCTTCTTGTTTGCCAAATTCTTCCCGGTAATCAACATGGCAGAAGTGAAAGCTGTATTGAAGTCTTCATCTGAAAAAGTGAATAAATAATCATGGAAAGAGATACACATTTTGTTACTGGAGTTTATGAAGATGAGGATGTATTACTCCATGCTATCAAGCAAGTAAGATCTTCAGGCATTAAAATCCATGAGGTCTATTCACCATATCCTGTTCACGGGATAGATGATTACCTCGGTTATAAGAGAAGTAAATTGCCAATTGCGGCATTTTTATTCGGCTTACTTGGAACTTCATTGGCTTTGACCATGCAGTTCTACATGATGCGATTTGACTGGCCGATGATCATTGGTGGTAAAGACTACGCAGCCTTTCCTGATTTCATCCCAGTTACCTTCGAATTGACTGTATTATTAGCAGCATTCGGTATGGTAGGCGTGTTTATGGTTAGTACGAATTTGAAGCCTTGGGCTCAGCCTAGAATCTTCGATTTGAGAATTACTGATGATAAGCATGTAATGGCAATCGATATAGCAAATAACTCTGCTATGGAATTGGCTAAGATTGAGGAGATATTGAAGTCTTCTGGAGCATCAGAGGTTAATAAAAAAAGTTTTGAATAGTAAATCTGGAAAAATGAAGATTGCTAAAACACTAAGTATTTTAGGGATGGCAGTAGCTGGGATTACCCTTGCTAGCTGTAGAGCTGGAGGAGAAAATCAAGGCTTAGAATATGCGCCTCAGATGTATCACTCCGTAGCATACGAGCCTTTGACTCAGATCATGGATTCTGAGACTAAAGGTAATATTATCTCTACTCGTGAAGATGGGAAAGGTGAATACTATAACAGTAACATCAACAACCCTCATAATATGAATATGAGAGAGCCGGTTGCTAATACTGTTCCTCGAACTAAGAATGGCTATTTACCATATAGATACAAAGCTTTTGAAATAGATGAAGCTAGTGCTACTGTTAAAAACCCAATTGAACTTTCAGATGAAGTTTTGACGGATGGAAAAAGATTATTCCAATTGTACTGTACGCCATGTCACGGATCAGGTGGTCAAGGTGATGGCAAAGTAGGTGAGATCATCGGCGGTGTGGCCAACCTTACAGGTGGTGCATATGTCGGTCTTTCCGAAGGTCATATATTTCATGTGATCACCAAAGGAAAAGGAAGAATGGGAGCTCACGGTTCTCAGATCACTCCAGAAAACAGATGGAAGATTGTTCACTACGTGAAGCAAGAACTCCAAGGAGGTCAAAATGCTGATAATGCAGTAGCAGCAGTTGCTGACCAAGATGTTACACAAGTAGAAACTCCAGCTAATTAATTATGGCTCACGACGTACAACACTATAATCTGGATCAAAAATTTGAATTCACCGCAGCGACCAAAAAAGCCGTATTTATGGTTTTGGGTATCGGTGCCGCCTTACTGATCCTTGGTATCGTAATGGCGGTGTTTGGCGGTGGTCATCACGAAGCAGCTGAAGCGGAAGGTCATGCATTTCATTGGTATGAGCGTGTTTACGCTAACCTTTGGATCAACAATGTGTATTTCACAGGTATTGCCATCATCGGTGTATTCTTCTTTGCTATTCAATATGCAGCTCAGGCTGGATGGTCCTCCGCTATCATTAGAGTAATGCTTTCCCTTGGTAACTGGTTGCCAATTGCGGGTGTATTGATGATCGTTACGTTCTTCGTAGCAAATCATGATTTGTTCCACTGGACTCATGCCTATCTATTCGATAAAGCATCTCCTGAATATGATAGGATCATTGATGGAAAAGGATCTTTCTTCTACTGGCCTATGGCCAAAGGAACATTCCCTGTATTCTACATCTTCAGAATGGTCTTGTTCTTTGGTTTCTGGGTTTTCTTTTTCAAGAAGTTTCAACAATTCACCTATAATGAAGATATTATCGGAGGTACTTCATCCTGGTACAAAATCAGAAGTTGGTCAGCGTTCTTCTTGATCTTCTTTGCAGTGTCTTCATCTATTGCGGCATGGGATTGGGTGATGTCAATTGACACACACTGGTTCTCTACCTTGTTTGGATGGTATGTATTTGCATCTTGGTTTGTAGCAGGATTATCTACAATTACTTTGATTACAATCTTCTTGAAGAGCAAAGGCCTTCTTGAGATGGTAAACGAAAATCACGTTCATGATTTGGGTAAGTTCATCTTTGGATTCACAATCTTCTGGGCCTACCTATGGTTCTCTCAGTTCTTGTTGATTTATTATGCAAACATCCCTGAGGAAACTGTATACTTCATCGAAAGATTGTCTAGCGACATATATGGCCCATATATCTTTGTGAATCTAGCTCTAAACTTTGTGCTTCCTTTCTTGTTATTAATGACAAGAGATTCTAAAAGACATGGAGTATTCTTGAAGCTAGTTTGCGCTTTGATTATTGCAGGTCACTGGGTTGATTTCTTCCTTATGGTGCAGCCTGGTACATTGGGTCATAACGGTGGAGTTGGATTTATGGAAGTGGGGATGTTCCTAATATATGGCGCCGCCTTTACCTTTGTAGTCCTTTCTGGGTTGGCTAAAGGGAACCTAGTTCCTAAAAACCATCCGATGCTTGAAGAAAGCTATCATCATCACATTTAAATAAACAGCCGAAATAATTAAGGTATGTACGGATTTCTGATTGGAGTAGGGGTTCTTTTGATATTTTCCATAATATGGATGGTATATCGAATCCAAACGTTAGTCTCTGTGGTAAAAGGATCTGATAAAAAGGTCGCTTCAGGGAGTAATAAGGTAAATGCAATTTTGTTTTTAGTTTTCTTGGTTGGTACGGGGATTTTGATGTTCTGGTATTCTATCAAAGAATTTCACAACTATCAATTGCCAATTGCATCTGAACACGGTGTAGTTACTGATCGCTTATTTTGGGTATCTATGGCGATAACTGGAGTGGTATTTTTAATCACTCATGTTTTGCTATTCGTTTTCCCATATAAATATCAGTACAGTGAGAAGCGTAAAGCTTCTTTCTACCCTGACAACAATAAGCTAGAGGTAATCTGGACAATTGTTCCTGGTATCGTGCTTGCAGGACTTGTAATTTCTGGATGGATGGCATGGTCGGATATCACTGCGCCAGCTCCTGAGAATGCACATACTGTAGAAATCATGGGCTATCAATTTGCTTGGGAAGTTAGATACCCTGGTAAGGACAATGTATTAGGCGATTATGATTATCGTTTGATCACGGCCACCAATTCCCATGGTATTGATTTCTCAGATAAGAATGCTATTGATGACTTCCCATCTCCTGTGGTAGTAATACCAAAGGGTGAGCCGGTTCTCTTCAAAATTAGAGCTAGAGATGTACTTCACTCAGTTTTCGCACCTCATATGAGATTGAAAATGGACGCTGTTCCTGGTATGCCAACCCGTTTCTGGTTTGTGCCTACAAAGACTACTGCTGAAATGAGAGAAGAAACAGGGAATCCTGAATTTCAATATGAAATCGCTTGTACAGAAATCTGTGGGCGTGGTCACTTCTCTATGAGAAAAATTATTGAAGTAGTGGAGCCAGAAGCTTATCAGAAGTGGTATGCTGAGCAAAAATCTTTCATCCAAATGAATCCATCCTTAGCGGCTGGACTTCCATCTGAGAAGAAAGAGGTTGCAGAAATTCAATTAAGCGAAAAGTAACAAACAAAATTATAGATTATGTCTACAGCATCTGTCGCAAATCATGACGCAGCACACGATCACGGTGATCATGAGCATCATGATAATTTTGTAACAAAATATATATTCTCGCAGGATCACAAAATGATCGCAAAGCAGTACTTGGTTACAGGTATGTTTTGGGCTCTTTTGGGTGGTTTCCTTTCTGTTCTTTTCAGACTTCAATTAGGTTTTCCTGAAATGGACATGTCTTTCCTTCGTCCTCTTCTAGGTGGATGGATAGACGAGACTGGTCACTTGGACCCTACATTCTACTTGGCCTTGGTGACAATGCACGGTACCATCATGGTATTCTTTGTATTGACGGCAGGTCTGAGTGGTACATTCTCCAACTTCCTGATTCCATTGCAAATCGGAGCTAGAGATATGGCCTCTGGATTTATGAACATGCTTTCTTACTGGTTGTTTTTCCTTTCCGGTGTGATCATGTTTATTTCCCTGTTCCTTAAAACTGGCCCCGCTTCTGGTGGTTGGGTAGTTTATCCTCCTCTATCTGCTTTGGAGCAAGCTATTCCAGGATCTGGACTTGGTATGACACTTTGGTTGGTTGCGATGACTTTATTTATCGCTTCATCTCTAATGGGTGGTATCAACTACATTACTACTGTTATTAACTTGAGAACAAAAGGGATGTCTTTCTCAAAGCTTCCTTTGACTATCTGGGCATTCTTCCTGACTGCGGTTATCGGTCTTTTGTCATTCCCAGTTTTGTTTGCAGCTGCATTGTTACTAGTATTTGACAGAAGCTTTGGTACTTCATTCTACCTTTCTGATATCTATATCGGTGGAGAAGCTCTTCCAAACACAGGAGGTAGCCCAGTATTGTATCAGCATTTATTCTGGTTCTTAGGTCACCCTGAAGTATACATCGTATTGCTACCTGCTTTGGGTATTACTTCTGAAGTAATTGCCACAAACTCTAGAAAGCCAATCTTTGGATACAAGGCGATGATCGTTTCCTTGCTTGGTATCACTGTTCTTTCCTTCGTAGTTTGGGCTCACCACATGTTCGTGTCAGGTATGAATCCTTTCCTAGGATCGATCTTCATGTTCTTGACTTTGATCATTGCAGTACCTTCTGCGGTAAAAGTATTCAACTACTTGACTACACTTTGGAGAGGTAACTTGATCTTCACACCAGCTATGCTGTTCTCAATAGGTCTAGTGTCCTTCTTTATCTCTGGTGGATTGACCGGTATTTTCTTAGGTAGCTCAGCTATTGATATTCAATTGCACGATACATACTTTGTGGTAGCTCACTTCCACTTGGTGATGGGATCTGCTTCCTTCTTTGGAATGATTGCAGGTGTATACCATTGGTTCCCTAAGATGTTTGGAAGAATGATGGATGCCAAATTGGGCTACATTCACTTCTGGATCACTTTCGTAGGTGTTTACATGGTATTCTTCCCAATGCACTACATCGGTATTGCGGGATTCCCTAGAAGATATTATATGTTCACGAACTTTGACTTTACCAATATGTACACGGACCTTAATATGTTCGTGTCTGTGGCGGCTATCATTACTTTCGCTGCTCAGTTTATCTTCTTGTTCAACTTCTTCTACTCTATGTATAAAGGTAGAAAGGCAACATTGAACCCTTGGCAGTCAAATACACTTGAGTGGACTACTCCACTTCATCCAGGTCACGGTAACTGGCCAGGTGAAATACCTTCAGTTTACAGATGGCCATACGATTATTCTAAGCCTGGCGCTGAGGAGGATTTCATTCCTCAGACTGTTCCTCTTTCTGCTACTCCAGAATCTAACCTTCCGCATGAGCAGGAATTGGTGAAAGTTGAGTTGGAAATAATGAAAGAAGAAGAGGAAGTTTTGGTTTCTAATGAAGCAAAGCACTAATAAATCTATAAAGAGCTTTCGCCGTGTGAGTGTAATCACGGTTATAGCTGTTTATGCACTGATTCTTATCGGTGGGATAGTACGAAGTTCCGGTTCTGGAATGGGATGTCCCGATTGGCCGAAATGCTTTGGAAGCGTAATTCCTCCTACAAGTGTGGATCAACTGCCAGCAAATTATCAGGAGATATATCTCAATAAAAGATTAGCCAAGAACGAACGGTTCGTGGCAACACTTGAAAAATTAGGATTCTCAGAAAAGGCTAATGAAATAGCAAACGACAAGTCAATTCTTATTGAGGAAGAGTTTAATGCAGTGAAAACCTGGATTGAATATCTGAATCGATTGGCTGGCGTTGCAATTGGGTTATTGATAATTCTTACTGTTTGGAAGTCATTCTCACTCCGTAAGATGGATAAATGGATTCCTATTCTATCTGTTTTCAATCTCATCCTAGTCCTCTTCATTGGTTGGATCGGCTCCATTGTAGTATCTACAAATTTGCTACACTGGATGATCACATTCCATATGATGCTGGCGTTGTTGCTGGTGTCTCTATTGATCTATGTTTATCATAGATCTGGTAGGCTGATCAAAAGTAAAGGGGTGAAAATGGATGTGCCAAGAAGAATTGAACTGATATTATTGGTAGGTACTATCTTAATGCTTGTTCAGATAGTCTTGGGTACACAGGTTAGAGAGCAGATTGATATCATCTCCTCTTCCCTTGGAGATATGCTTAGAGATGAATGGGTAGGGCGAATTGGGTTAGAGTTCCTTATTCACCGTTCCTTTTCCTTAGTTCTGCTCGGAATTCATGTTTTGTACTTCTTTTGGGCGTTTAAATACATCCTTAGAAGATCTCAAGTTGATCTTTGGTCTCAGGTCTTGATGATTCTGATTATACTGGAAATAGCTACAGGAATTGCAATGGCATACTTTGGTATTCCTGCATTTCTTCAGCCTATCCATCTCTTATTAGGTTCTCTCATTATTGGTGTGCAAGTCATGTTGCTACTTGAAATCAGAGAAAACATTCAGTTTCGATTAAATACAAATTGATCATGAGGACAGTTGAAGTAACTGACCATATTAGTAGTTTAGTAGTAAGCAAGATCAAAGCTTACGCTGAGTTGATCAAATTGAGGCTTTCAGCTTTGGTTACCTTCTCAGCAGTATTCGGCTACATACTTGGAGATAGAGGCGTGAGCTTTGGCTGGTCTGGCTTTATCGGATTGGCACTTGGTGGATTCTTAATCAGCGGCGCGTCCTGTGCCGCAAATGAGATTTTGGAGCGTGATTTGGATAAGCTTATGAAGCGGACCCAGAATCGCCCACTTCCCTTAAAACTTATTTCCCTTCAAGAAGCACTCTGGGTTACGTCCATAGTTGCTGTTATTGGTGTGGGCTTGCTTTGGTACTTCACCAATCCACTGACCACTTGGTTGGGGGTGTTGAGTATGGTGCTTTATGTATTTGTATATACACCGTTGAAGAGAGTTGGTCCAATAGCAGTTTTTGTCGGAGCTATTCCTGGTGCATTACCTCCGCTTTTGGGCTGGACAGCGGCTACGGGTGCTATCACCCATGAAGCATTGATTATTTTCGGAATACAATTTATCTGGCAGTTTCCTCATTTCTGGGCTATTGCATGGGTCGGAGATGAAGATTACAAAGCAGCTGGATTCAAACTATTGCCAAGTGGTGGTGGTAAAGATCTAAACACTGCTATTCAAATAATGATTTACACCTTATTCCTTTTACCTCTAGGATTGCTACCAAGCTATTTTGGGCTTACAGGAATGACATCAGGTATAGTAGCAACTGTGTGTGGAGTTTTATTCCTTGCTCAGACGTTCTCCTTGATGAAAGATTGCTCACGCAAATCTGCGCTGAGAATTATGTTTGGATCCTTTTTGTACCTACCTATTGTACAGATCGCTTACTTATTGGATAAATTACCGTAACGATGGAGAAAGAACTTAAATACGTCGATTTAGTGGATCAGCCTATTGCAATGCATCCTAAGAAGTTTGCATTATGGCTTTTCTTAGTCACTATCGTGATGATCTTTGCGGCACTTACCAGTGCTTACATTGTAAGACAATCAGAGGGTAACTGGCTAGAATATGATCTACCTACTATTTTCTGGTATACTTCGGGAATTGTAATCCTGAGTAGTGTTTGTCTTCAGTATGCATATTCAGCTGCAAAGAAGGATAATCTAGCTGGCCTTAGAGTGGGCCTAAGTCTATCAGTTCTATTTGGAGTCGCTTTTCTTGTCGGTCAATGGTACAGCTGGGTAGCCTTAGTCGATGAAAATGTGTTCTTCGTAGGCAATCCCTCTGGATCATTTCTCTATGTATTCACAGGATTGCATGCTGTTCACTTGATCAGTGGTGTGATATTTCTGATTATTGTATTAATTTCGACCTTTAGATATAAAGTGCATTCCAAGTCAATGAATACACTTGAAATGGCCACAACATTTTGGCATTTTCTAGCTGCATTGTGGTTATATCTCTTTATGTTTTTGCTTTTGAATCATTAAAATAAACCAAGTACAAATCAATATCTTATGTCTGCGCATTCTACTGCTATAGGAGTAAGCTCGAAAAGAGGCGTCTGGGGAGGTGGTAACGAACCACTCAAAGCCAGTTATGGAAAACTCATGATGTGGTTTTTCCTTCTTTCGGATATCTTTACTTTTGCCGCTTTTTTGATTACTTACCTTTCAATTCGTGTCAGTTACCCGGCTTATGCTGGACCTGCCAAGGAGTTTGTAGGTTCCAATGAATACTGGCCAATTCCTGAATTGGTATTTGATGCTATTCCTTTCGTGCATGGAGTTCATGCACCACTTGTATTTGTTGGTTTGATGACCTTCATCTTGATTGCAAGTTCTGTTACGATGGTATTGGCTGTAGAGGCTGGGCATAGAAATGACAGAAATGATGTCGTTAAATGGATGCTTTGGACGCTACTAGGAGGTATTACTTTCTTGAGTTGTCAGGCATGGGAGTGGAATCACTTCATCCATGGCTCAGAAGCAGGTGCTGTTTTGAATTATATCAATGGCATTAGTCAGAATGTGACGGAAACAGTATTTGGAGCTAATTTGCTTGTGAATGAATATGGTCCGGCATCTTTTGCAAACCTTTTCTTCTTCATCACTGGATTCCATGGTTTCCACGTTACAATCGGAGTTGTTCTTCTTTTCATGGTGTTTTATCAAGCAGCAGTAGGAGTTTATGATCGAAGAGGTCACTACGAAATGGTTGAGAAAGTCGGTTTATACTGGCACTTTGTTGACCTAGTATGGGTCTTTGTATTTACTTTATTCTACCTGATCTAAGCTATAACTATTAGAATTATGGATATTCAAGAAAATAAATCAACTCTTAACGTTGTTCCAAGGAACGATGATAAGATTAAGAAAATCTGGAAAACAGCCTTGATTTTGCTTGCTATTACGACTGCAGAATTTGTGATGGCTTTCACAATGCCTAGAGGAATTATCCTTTATGTCTTGTTTATGGCTTTGACTATATGGAAAGCTAAATACATCATGATGGAATTCATGCACCTTGGTGACGAGGTGAAACCGATGATCTATTCCATTCTTGTTCCTATCGTATTTTTATTCTGGCTAATTATTGTTCTTATCAAAGAAGGCTCAGATATATTTTCCCTGCGCTGGTTTTAATCAGAATTTCTATAGATGTATTAAAAAGAAGGTTGAAGTGGGACACTTTGACCTTCTTTTTTGTTAGCCAAATATTATGAGAAGTATAAGAATATTACAAGGGTTTGTATTGGTATGTATCCTTTTGGTGCCCATTTTGATTTTCCTGTTTCTTAAAGGCTTTGGAACCAATAATTACGACATACCTATCTTTTTTGAGCAAGGGGTAGACAATCCATTTAGAGAATGTCCAATCGCTGATACTACTCAGCATTATATCCCTGAGTTTGCTTTCACCAATCAGGATGGAGAAATAGTGGGGAGAACAGACATGGAGGGAAAAATCACCATTGTTGACTTTTTCTTTACCTCCTGTCCTAGCATCTGCCCAAAAATGTCTTCTGAAATGGAGCGGGTAAATGATATGTTCAGAGATTATGATCAAGTACAAATCATGTCTATAAGCATAGACCCAACCTATGATACCCCCGAAATTCTAAAAGAATATGCTGAAAAGCATCATGCGGAAGCTGGTAAGTGGAATTTCCTGACAGGTGGAGTACAAGAGACTTATGATCTAGCCAAATGCGGCTTTATTATCCCTAGTGTGGATGGTTTGGGTGTTCCGGATGATTTTGTCCACAGTGATAAGTTTGTGTTAGTTGATGATATAGGACGAATCAGGGGATATTACAGTGGAACCTCTCGTGAGGATGTTGATTTATTGATGTTGGAGACTAAAGTACTATTACATGCGAGCGAAGAACAATAATTTGTTGGAAAATGAAGGGAAAGTGAAAAGCTGGATTATTGCCATTTCAGTTATTATCCCGGTAGCGGTGGCAGTGCTTATATTTATGCCAGCTAAACTTGATCTGGGTGTGGAGTGGGTTTATTTTCTCCCTCATCTGAATGCAGTGATGAATTCCGCTGCTACAGTAGCATTGATCGCAGGATTCCTGTTTATCAAAAAAGGAAATGTTCCATTTCATCGTGCTTCAATGACAGTAGCATTTGTCTTGGGAGCGATATTTCTGGTTTCCTACGTGATTTATCATGCGGCTGCTGAGAGCACATCCTTTGGTGGAGAAGGCATGGTTCGTAGCCTTTATTATTTCTTATTGCTCACCCATATAGTGTTGGCAGCAGTGGCGCTTTTCCCTATCCTCTTTGCTTACTATTATGGATACACAGATCAGCGTGTGAAGCATAGAAAAGTTGTTAAATTTGCATTCCCGATCTGGCTTTATGTGACGGTCACTGGCGTCATAGTTTACTTGATGATCAGTCCTTATTATGTTCATTAAAAACCTACTTTCTTTTAAATCGTAGGAAATAACATGAAATCTTGCATGTCAAAGAAGGCAAACAGTGTGATGATTACTTGCAATGTGAGATTATTCCAAATCAAGTTCGTAACAGGCTATGTTGCCAAATGAAATCAAATTTTAAACACATGAAAAAAGCACTCAAAATAGGATTCTTTGCATTCTTCGCTTTTCTGTTTCAAACTGCAAGTTTTGCTCAGTGTGCCATGTGTAGAGCATCTGTAGAAAATAATGTAAGCAACGGAGATACCAGCATTGGAGCTGGCTTGAACCTTGGGATTATGTACCTTTTTGTGATGCCATACCTTATAGCGATGGTTCTAGGCTTTTTCTGGTATAGAAATGCTAAAAAAAGGAAGGCGAAATTAGCCGTACATTAAATGAATAAAGGAGCAAAGTTTGATCAAGGACTTTGCTTTTTTTATTTTACATCTAAATGAAGCATGATTCCCGCCGCCTGATCATCTTGATCAGTATTTTCTCTCTTCTTGCCGTATTGATCCTTAATTTCTTTTTCTTCCAGAAAAATGAACAGGATACCTATTTGCAAGCGCTGCAGGATCGGGTTCAAGCTGTTGATAAAGAATTTGATGAAGATTTCATTCAGATTCTCATGGATATCAGGCCTGATGACAGCTTAAGTTTTGGTCAAATTAGCATACCTATCCATCGGCATCCCTTTTTTATTCTAAGTCCAGAAAAGGACCTTTTGTATTGGTCAGACTTTACGCTCACACTGGATTTCTCTCAAGTAGACCTAACCAAGGAATATCAACTTCTTGAGGATCCTTATGGCACGTTGTTGCTTAAGACTCGGAAAGTCAAAAGAAATGGTGCTGAATATGTCATGCTTCATGTGCTACGTTTGATTTGGCCAGGGAATATTGAAAACAACTACCTGATCACTGGAGCGAATCCAGACATCTTTGGCAATGATCGATTCGAGCTTTTCACTAACCCTGAAGATGCCACATCCATAGTTAAGAATCCTGCTGGTATACCTCTTTTTGGAATCAATTTCTTGTTCGGTTACAGCCCGGCGGGAAGGGTTGTTAATCCAGCAATCTTGATTTTTTTCACCTCTGTTTTCCTACTTTATTTTCTTTTAAGCTCTGATTTCGTACTGAGCAAATGGAAATCCGGAAGAAGATGGGAGTCTATCGGGTACGCGATTTTTGTGCTTGGAGCATTCAGGATGATGATGCTATTACTAGATTTTCCGGGGAACTACCTCAATTTGGCACTATTCGACGTAGCGAACTATGCTTCATCTTGGTTTAATCCCAGTCTTGGTGATCTGCTGATCAATACGCTTTGTGCCGTTTTGATCTTAGCTATGGTGATCTATCAGCTTGCATCGAGGATGATGCATGAAAAGATAAAAGTTCTCAAATCCAAAAATGAGTTTCTAGTATTTTTCTTTTTCTCCCTATCTGTGAGCTCTGTTTGTCTGTACATGGTGTGGTCTTTACCTCGGGATTTGATCATTAATTCACAATGGGCATTAGATATCAGTTCCATTCCTCAATTCGATCTATTCAAAGGGATTAGTTTTTTCATGCTTTTTCTGTGGGGCGCTATTTACGTTTTACTTTCATTGACACTCTTTAGTTTGCTTTTAGAGATCAACCAGCGCAAACGAGAATACTACAAATGGCTAGCTATAATCGGTCTTCCTGTCGCAGGGTTATTATTCTTTTTTACAATTTGGGCAGGAGTCATTTGGTTGATTCATCTTTCATTTTTAGTCATTATCATTCGACTTGAGTTATTCAAAAATGCCTTTAAACTCGGATTAGATACTTTTCTAACCTTCTTCTTTGCTTGCCTCGTGACAGCGACTATTGCCGGAATAAGCATTTTCCAGACTGAGAAAGGTGAATTAATACAATCTAAAACTCGATTCGCAAATCAAAACCTCATCGAAAATGATGTGATGACGGAGTTTTTCCTAGGGGAAATTTTCACGCGTATCAAGAATGACCTATTTATTCAAAACAGAATAGCCGATCCTCTTTTCTCCAAAGAACCTATTGCAACCAAAATAAGACGGATTTACCTGGATAATTACTTTGATCAGTTTGAAGTTCAGCTTCGAATTTTCAATACGGCAGGGCAGCAAATACAAGGAGCAGGTTCTGATGAGAGTCTTAAGGAAATGCAATTGGAATTTATCAAAAGCGACTATGCTACTAGTGTAAAGGATCTATATTTCATCCGAGGGAATGAATCCAATTCAGGTAATCGCTTTATTGCTTTTGTACCAATGAGCAAAGACGGCTCATCCCTTGGAACGGTCTTTCTTGAACTTAGACAGTTACGTGTGCAGCCAACAAGTGTCTACCCTAAGTTGTTGTTGGATAAGAAATACAATGACAAACTAGATCCTGTATTGTATGATTATGCCATTTTCAAGGAAGGAGAATTTATAAGAAACTCTGGTTCATTTAATTTCCTGAGTAAAGGGTTTGAGCGAGTGTTGTCCCGAAAGGCATTATTAGTAGAGGGTGTTCATCAAAATGGATATCATCATTTTGGAATCAAAAATGGTCAAGAGTTGATTGTTATTTCCTCCAGGAATGTCCCTCTTTCACTCTTCTTTGGGAATATTTCGCTGTTTTTTGTGCTTTTCGTGATCATGACTTTTTTGACCATTTTGATCAATACTTTATTTACAGGAGTGAGGAATTTTGAATTTAACTATTCTACTAAACTTCAACTTTACCTCAATTTTGCCTTCTTTTTCCCGATTATTATCATCAGTATCATCACCATTGGGCTATTGGCAAATAGCTATCGTGAGGATTTAGATCGTCAGTATATCCAAAAAGCAGCTCTGATCAGGGGGAATTTGGGGAGCTTTCTGAATAACCAAAAACCTGCTGATGTGGATAGCGATGAACTAAACGAAGAAGTCAATGAGCTGGCAAATACCACGGCCAGTGATATTCATCTTTACAATTTAGATGGTAAGCTGGAGTCCACTAATCGTCCGAATATTTTTGACAAGAAAATCCTGGCACCACTGATCAATCCCAAAGCGATTGCTGAGATTGAAGAGATGGGGCAAAGTCAATATTTGGCTGAAGAGCAAATAGGGAAATTGAGGTATAAGGCCGTTTATTTATCCATTCCTGCTACTGCGAGTCAAGAGAATCTGGGGATTTTGGCTGTACCATTTTTCGAGTCTGAAACGGAGTTGAATACATTGATAGCAGACGTGCTAAGTAGTATTTTTAATGCTTTTGTGGTGATTTTTATCCTGTTCTTATTCGTTTCTTACTTTGTCTCTACCAATCTTACTTTCCCTTTTAAGTTGCTTACGCAAAAGCTAAAAGCTACCAATTTGGAGAATAATGAGCCCATGTATTGGGGATCCAAAGATGAAATTGGCTTGCTTGTGAATGAGTATAACAACATGCTTTTCAAACTCGAAAACTCTAAGAAAGTCCTAGCTTCCACAGAGAAAGAATCTGCGTGGAGAGAGATGGCAAAGCAGGTTGCTCATGAGATCAAAAATCCGTTGACACCGATGAAACTCACGCTTCAGCACTTGATCCGTCTTCAAGATGCGGGGAGATTAGATGACGCTGAAAAGTTAAAAAGGTCACTGGAAACCTTGATTCACCAAGTGGATGCACTTAGTGGAATAGCTTCATCTTTTTCGACATTCGCAAAAATGCCTCTGCCGAATAATGAGTTGATGAATTTCAAATCGGTACTGAATCAAGTATTAGAGCTGTTCAGTGGTGATCAGCAAGTGGAGTTGATTTTTCAGGATGATTCATTTACACAGCATATACCTATCATGGGTGATGATAAGCTTTTCGGAAGAGTAATTTCAAATTTGGTGATTAATGGAATTCAGTCTGTGGAACCTGGCGTGAAACCAGTGATTCGAATATGGCTTTGGATGACCGAGCAGGCCGTTTTCCTTGAAATCACGGACAATGGAAAGGGTATTTCAGATGACCTGAAGGATAAGATTTTCATTCCTAATTTCTCTACCAAGTCCACGGGATCTGGTTTGGGATTGGCTATCGCAAAGAGTGGAGTGGAGACTGCTGGGGGTAAAATCTGGTTTGAAACACAGCTTGGTAAAGGAACTACGTTCTATCTCACCTTTCCATTGATGGGTTAATTCATCTTTTTACTACCTTCAAATCAAAAGGAATTTTGGAGTGAGCATGCGAGTTTGGCTACTTTTCTGGGTATTACTGCTTGGCTTTTTCACTTCGGTAAAAGCTCAGGAGAAATGTCGATGGGTAGAGTCAGGAGCGTTTCTCAATCCCACTATCCCTGATTCACTTTCAATACTTGGGGAGACAATAAGAGTTACTGATAGAAACGGAGAGTCATATGATTTCAAGTATGAGCTCAGTAAAAACAAACTTCAAGTAATTTTTGAAAATGAATCTATGCCTGATTCACTATTGCTTTGCTATAGAACTTTTTCAATTCGATTCGATCAGCCGATTGCGCATAGAACTTTGTTGACGGATTATGATTCCACAGCCCAATTCAAGGATAACAGAATGTCCGAATTGCCATCTTTTGACTTTCGGGAGGAGCTCTTTCCTACTACGAATCTCTATAAATCCGGAAGTCTCACGCGTGGGATTTCCTTCGGAAATACGCAAAATGTATTTGTGAACTCTGCACTCAATCTTCAACTGGAAGGAGATATAGCTGAGAATCTGAAAATCCGCGCAAGCATCACTGATCAAAATGTGCCTTTTCAACCAGAGGGAAATACTCAGCAAATCCAAGACTTTGATAATGTGCTGATCGAACTGTACAATGATGATTTTAGCTTGGCTGCAGGGGATGTGGTGTTGCAGCAAAGAGAGTCTGAATTTCTTCGCTATTACAAAAATGTGCAAGGCTTACAGTTTACTTCTAAGTATAAAATGGATGACAAGTGGTCTGCCAGTTCACAGGCTTTTGCTTCCATTGCCAAAGGGAAATTCGCTTCAATTCAATTACCGATTTTGGAAGGAGTGCTGGGTCCATATCGCGTGAGCGGCCCAAATAATGAGCGTTTTGTAATCATCATGGCAAATTCAGAACGGGTATTTCTGGATGGAAAGCAGCTCAAGCGCGGATTCAATGAAGATTATGTGATTGATTACAATCAGGCAGAAATCACCTTTACTCCTAAGGTTCTGATCACTCAGTATTCCCGGGTTCGTGTAGATTTTGAATATGCAGAGCGGAATTATTCCCGATCTATCATCGGAGCAAACCATACACAGACCAACGGAAAGGTAGATGTGTATTTGAATTATTACCAAGAGAAAGACAATAGGAACCGCCCACTTTTCACTGATTTTTCACAGCAGGAATTAGGGCTTATGGCTTCCGTGGGAGATAGTGCAGCACTTGCTAGAATCCCGCGTATCGATAGCGTAGCCTTTGATAAGAATAGAATTTTATATGCTAGAGTCTCAGAATTCGACGGTTTCGGAAATCCATTGGTTTATTATGAATATTCCAATGATCCTGAATTGGCACATTATGACTTAGGATTTTCACTAGTTGGTGCAGGACTGGGAGATTATAGACGGGCTAGCCAATTATCTAATGGGACAGTCTACGAATATGTTCCGAGACTAAATGGGCAGCCACAGGGAGATTATTCCATTTTGTCCCAGCTTCCGCTTCCTGATAGCAAGCGAATGGTGACAGCGGGAACAAGAATCAAGTTGAACGAACATGAGAAAGTCTATACAGAATTGGCACTTTCTTCGGTGGATCAAAACCTCTTTTCTGAATTAGATGATCTGGATAACCAAGGGCTGGGTATGAAGGTTGGACTGCAGAGTGAAGGTCGGGAGTCCTCACTTTTCAAGGGCTACACGATGAAGGGCCAGACTGAATACGAATACAATTCCACCAACTTTAATTTCATTGATCGATTCAGATACATTGAGTTTGATCGGGATTGGGGATTAAGTCAAGATGCTTTGCAAAGCTCTGCATCCGAGCAGTTTTTTCGTGCCGGGATTGGCTTTGAAAAAGATGTGCTCAATCGCTTTGATTATCTTTTTTACCTGCGGAATAGGCAAAATGTGCTAAATGGAACGCAACATTCTGCTAATTGGAATGTACAGTTGGGTTCCAAAATCAGGGTACGACAAGAGTTTTTCCGGTTAAATTCAACTCAGGATTCATTGAAATCAGACTGGACTCGGTATTTGGGCGATGTGAGTTACAATTCCAAAATTATCGTTCCGGGCTATCAATTTTCTTTGGATCAGAATGCCTTGAGAAGTGCTGAAACCGATTCTGTGGTGAGTACTGCAATGAACTTTAAGCAGCATTTGCTCTATTTGCGAAGCAATGATTCACTTAGCTATTCCTTCCTAGCAGATGCTGCTTGGCGTGAAGATAAAGCTCCTTTTGCGGGTCAATTGTTAAATGACACCCGAGCTTTCACTTCCAATTTGACCTTCCGGAAGCAGTGGACTCAGCATAGTTTGAGTAGTACGTTCACTTACCGGGAGTTAGAATATTTGCAACGTGATTTGCAATCTGAGCTTACAGTGATGGGGAAGCTGGACTATCAGGGAAGTTTGGGTAAAAACCTCATTCGAAATGAAATCAGCTATGCCATTGGAAACGGACGAGAGTTACAGCGTGAGTTCGTCTTTTTGCCTGCACCAAATGGGGATGGTACGCATACCTGGCGTGATGATAATGGGGATGGAGTACAGCAATTGAATGAATTTTACCTGGCCATCAACCCTGAAGAAAAGCAATACATCAAAATTTTTGTACCGACGGATACTTACACCCAAGCTTACACGAGTATTTTGAATTATAGGCTGCAGGCAAAGTTTCCCGAAGCATGGAAAGAGTCTGGAGGATTAACGGCATTTCTGTATAAGTTTTCCAATACCACGAGTCTAAGCGTGGAGAAAAAAGTCACTTCGGATGACTTTGTAGATCGGATAAATCCATTTGTAGGAGGTGTGAATCGAGAAGATATTTTGTCACTTCGTCAAGTCATACGGTCTAGTTTTTTCTTCAATCGTGCTTCAGCTAAGTATGGTTTTGACTTATCTTATTTCGATTCTCAGTTTAAGCAATTGCTTTCAGGAGGTTTTGAGGATTTGGTTCAAAAAGATTGGAAGTGGAATACACGCTACAATTTCAATGGACAGACGATATTGAGGATTTTGGCAGGAGCAGGCAATCGACTTTCTTCTTCTGATTTCTTGGAAAATAGAAATTACACGATCTCCCAAAGTCAAATTGGACCGGAATTTTCCTGGCAACCAACACCTTATTTCAGGACTACTGCGACCTATTCTTTTACTGGGAAAGTCAATACTGCCAATATTGAATTCAAAGAAAAGGCCCAATTGCATCAAGTAGGAATAGATCTTCGTTTTTCTCGTGCAGTTAAAACAACCTTGACGAGCAATTTGAAACTGATTCAGATTGATTACAATGGAGTCCCTAATTCACCCGTAGGCTATGAAATGCTCCAAGCTTTGACACCAGGGACTAATGTGACCTGGAATGTAAATTGGCTACAGAAAATCGGGGAGGGACTTCAGCTCAATCTTGTGTATGAAGGCAGAAATTCTCAGGGCTTGGATCGAATTGTGCACGTAGGGAGAATGCAAGTTTCGGCGCTGTTTTGATAAAAAAATGTAACTTTGCGTAAGCTAAATAGTTGTCATACTAACTATTAAACTACGAATCAAATGAGCAAAAGCATCCTCGTCACTGGAGGCACCAAAGGAATAGGCAGAGCAATCATAGAGCGATTTGCAGAGGAGGGTTTTGATATCTTCACTTGCGCGCGAAATGAGGCTGATCTGGCTAGTTTGAAGGCTTCTCTGAAAGAAAAATACACCAATATTAAGGTGTTGGCTATACAAGCTGATCTTTCTAAAAAGGCAGATGTTACTAGGCTTGTAAAGGAGATCAAGGCTGTGGCTGTTCCAGATGTATTGGTAAATAATACTGGAGTCTTTATCCCAGGAGCAATTCATGATGAGGCAGACGGGAATTTCGAGCTGATGATGGAGACGAATTTGTACTCTGCATATTATATGACGAGAGGTTTTGCTCAGGAAATGATCACACGTAAATCAGGTCATATTTTCAGCATGGGTTCTGTAGCGGGATTAACTGCCTATCCAAATGGTGGAAGCTATGCAGTTTCCAAATGGGCAATGCTGGGAATGACCAAATGCCTACGTGAGGAATTGAAACCACATCAGATTAAAGTAACTTCTATTCTTGCAGGCGCTACCTATACGTCGAGCTGGGAAGGAGTGGATTTGCCTGTCGAAAGATTCATGAAAGCTGAGGACGTTGCAGAAAGTGTATGGGCTGCTTATAACCTTTCGCCTCAGTCAGTTGTTGAAGAAATAGTAATCCGACCTCAATTAGGAGATATATAACCCACATGGAGCCACTTATCAAATCATTAGATCAGCTTTATTGCGATAGCTTGACGAGTTATTCAAGGAGAAAAACCATTCCGGTGAAAATCGGTGATGTCATCGTAGGCGGAGATAATCCTATTGTGGTCCAATCTATGACTACAGTGGATACAATGGACACAGAAGGCTCCATTGAGCAGAGTATTCGCATGATCGAAGCAGGTTGCGAATTGGTGAGAATCACCGCTCCAAGCATTAAGGAAGCAGAAAATTTAAGACATATCAAGGATGGGCTTCGCAAAAGAGGTTACAATACACCTTTGGTTGCTGATATTCACTTTACTCCCAATGCTGCCGAAGTAGCTGCAAGGATCGTGGAAAAAGTGCGTGTGAATCCAGGGAATTATGCGGACAAGAAGAAATTTGAAGTAATAGAATATACAGATATCACCTATCAGGATGAGCTGGATCGTATTCGTGAGCGGTTTTTGCCTTTGGTGAAAATATGCAAGGAGCATGGAACCGCGATGAGAATTGGAACCAATCACGGTTCTCTTTCTGATCGGATTATGAGTAGATATGGAGATACTCCACTAGGAATGGTGGAGTCTGCATTGGAGTTTTTGAGAATATGTGAGGACGAGAAATACTACGATATCGTAATCTCGATGAAGTCTTCCAACACGCAGGTGATGGTGCAGGCTTATCGTTTGCTAGTTCAAAAATTAGACGAAGGTGGTTTCAAACCTTATCCTTTACACCTTGGAGTTACAGAAGCTGGTGAAGCTGAAGATGGCAGGATCAAGTCGGCAGTCGGGATCGGAACGTTGCTTGAAGATGGATTGGGAGATACAGTTCGTGTTTCATTGACCGAAGACCCAGAGTTTGAGGCACCAGTCGCCAAAGCATTGATTGATCGCTATGCTCACCGTGCTGGACATGCGGACATTAAGCCGATTCAAAGCTATCCTGTCAATCCTTACGAACATTTCAAGCGTCACAGCGAAGAGATTTACAACTTCGGAGGACATAATGTTCCTCGTGTGATTACCGATATTTCTAAGGTCGAGAAGATCACAGAAAAGGAAATGAAGTCAGTGGGTCATTTCTATTTGCCAGAGCTGGACAAGTGGAAAATGAACGATCAGGGATGCGATTTTGTGTATTCAGGATCCAATCCTATTCCTTTTATGCTTCCAAATGGTATGAAGGAAATTCAAGATGCAGCGATTTGGACTGTCGGATCTGACCAGCAAAACAAGTTTCCTCTATTCGATTTGGTAAGTTTTTCTACTACTGAGAAATTTCATGCAGAAGTAAATTTTCTGGAAATAGTTGACACCCAGATAGCTGAAGCGATAGTGCTTACTTCTAACAGAAAGGATACTGTTCTGATCTTAAAAACTGAAAACAAACATGCAATGCCCGCTTTGCGAAGAGCATTTGTGAGTCTGCTGGAAGCCAAATCTGAGATCCCAGTAATAGCCAAAGTAAGCTATCCTGATCAGTCTCAGGATGAAACCACGCTGTATGCCGCTACAGACGTTGGGGGTTTATTGATTGATGGATTGGGCGATGGAATCTTTATATCCTTAGAGAAGGAAAAAGAGCATTCTCGTGAAGAAATTCTAGGTCAAATCAAGTTGCATAATTCTGTTGGTTTCGGTGTACTTCAAGCAGCGAGAACTCGAATGTCCAAGACAGAATACATTTCCTGTCCTTCTTGTGGTAGAACATTATTTGATCTGCAGGAAACTACCGCGATGATCCGCAAGCGAACTGATCATTTGAAAGGGGTGAAGATCGGAATCATGGGTTGTATCGTGAATGGGCCTGGTGAGATGGCCGATGCCGATTATGGCTATGTAGGTTCTGGAAAAGGAAAAATCACACTTTATAAGGGAAAGGAAGTGATGAAGCGTTCGGTTCCTTCAGAGAAAGCCGTTGATAAATTGATAGAAATCATCAAGGAAGACGGCATGTGGAACGAGCCGGAAATAATCTAACCTTTGAGGTTTCTACAAACCTCGAAGGATTAAGTAATCTTTGTTAACCTGCTTCTCCAGAAGCAGGTTCTCGAAAGTTCAGTAAACCATTATCCAATCTTGTCTGTTTACCCAATAAAGCTAAGCCATGTCTGAAAATAAAAAAGTTAAAGGTTTCTTCCAGTTGGGTGAATTTGGAAATTATTTTACTAGAGTTTTCCAAAAACCTGATCCAAGCCAGAAGTCTAATTACAACCTTCGCATGATGCATGGAATCAATAAGATCTCCATTGTTGTATTTCTATTGGCTATTATTTTTTGGATAGTGAAAAGGTTTATTTAGAGTTTTTTATACCGCAAAGTCCGCGAAGTTTTACGCGGAGAGCGCAATATTATTGATTAAAGCTCCGGATTTGGATCTAAAGAATTCACCCTTAAGTCTGTAGATTTTTTCTAGCTAATAATCATTCTTATGCCTTTTTCCCTTATCAATTGAAAAGTGAGTTGCGCCCTCTGCGAAAAACTCTGTGCTCACCGCGGTTAAAAATCAAAAAAGGGGTTCGAATCATCTTCGAACCCCTTCTCTATAGTTTAATAGCTATTTATCTTCTATCCAAAGCACTGCCGCCACTTTGCTGTGGGCCTAGGAATTGCTCCATTCTTAGCTTTAGTTCCTGAGCTTTTTCTTGATAACCTCTTTCTTCCAAAAGTGGAATGAAATACTTGATCATCTCCACAGAGATCATCATTTCTCTATCGTATTCTCTGTTTTCGCTGGTATAGAATTCGATCATATCAAGAGACTTTTTAGATACTTTATCGATAATATCTAATGCCTTTTCATCTTCTCCTACTTCAAAGAAAAGAGGGACTGATTGACCACTAGATAGATCGTAAGGAATCGCTTCATTTGGCATGACTTCCAATCCGTAATTAAGTAACGTAGCAGCTTTTTCCATATCCCCTTTTTCTAGCAATGCAATGACAATGCTATTCAAAGCACTTCGGTGATTGGAAGCAAATCTTCTATACTCCTCATCCAAATACGCATCAGGATTGTTCATACCACGGAAGGCAAACTTGGTCATGTAGTTTTCATAGGCCAAATCAGCATTTACTAGCTCTTCACGAATGTAATCAGGCTTTTGAACGGGAAGTAATCGATAAGTCAAGCCTTCCATCACTACGTGATCTTGAATGTTGAGACCGATGGTAGCTAGGGAAGTATTATTGAAGTAAATCGGCCTCTCCCAATTATTGGAAGTAATCAAATCAATCAGCATCAAAGTACCTTTTGTGACATAATTTCCAGTGACCTGAAGATTCATTTGCGGAGCGAAAAGAGGAGCAAATTCCGTAGGAATAATATCCTTATTGGCTACTGCAGCACTATCAACTTCCAAAATCAGATTTCTCGATGGAACCATGTTGGCAACAGACTTTCCGCCTGTTTCCATTTTCAGAAGATCAGATCCTGAGTTCAGAAGCTTCAAATATTCCCTTACCGAGATAGCATTCATGCCTTCTCTTTCCATTACATAAAGCACATCATTTGTGCCTTTTTGGTAACGGTTAGCATCCAGACTGAATGGTAAAGCTTCAGATTCATTGACTGGTCTTGTCATTTGATCCACATACCAATCCGTGTCGAAATAGCTCAATACAATCACACGGACGTCGGTACGGAAACCTTCTACTTCCTGAACATACCAAAGTGGGAAGGTATCATTATCACCACCGGTAAATAGGATGGCGTTTGGAGCACAAGATGCCAAGAAGTTTCTGGCAGAGTCTACGGAGAAGTATCTTCCTTTTCTATTGTGATCATTCCAGTTTTGAGCTCCCATCAGGCCAGCCACAGGAAGCGTGAGTAGCGTTGCAATAATTCCAGCTGTTGCTAGATTCTTCGTTGCCCGACCTATCATGTGGGCTATGGCCATTACGCCAATTCCTACCCATATCGCAAATGCATAGAAACTACCCACATAGATGTAATCACGCTCTCTCGGCTCGACCGGAGGGGAATTCAGGTAAAGGACCAGCACTACACCCATCATTAGGAATAGCATCAAATTAACATAGAAAGATTTAGGGTCTTTCATAGCTTGAAAGAATAAGCCTATGATTCCGAGCAAGAGAGGCAGCATGAGGTAATTATTGTGCCCTTTGTTCTCTGTGATGTAGTCAGGATAATCTTTGAATGCATCTGTAATTCCAATCCATGGTGCATCACTGAAGTCAGATTCACGGCCGGAGAAATTCCACATAAAGTAGCGCCAATACATTTTGCCTAATTGGTGCGAGAACATAAAGTAAAGATTGTCTCCAAAGGTAGGATCCTGGCCTTCTCTCAAGCCTAGTTTTTGACGGTAAAGCCTTTTGTGACTTTCCTGCGTAGAGTAAATCCTTGGAAGAATAGTTGTCTTCGTAGGATCATAGGTGTTTACTAAAGAATAGTCTACGATCTCATACTTGTCCTTGCCTTTCATATAAACAGGAGCGCCTTCTTCTTGGGATACTAATTGTGCAGTGAAATACTGCCCATGAAGTAAAGGTCTGTAGCCATATTGCTCACGCTTCAGATACGATACATAGCTGACGATATCTTTCGGCGCATTTTCGTTGATGATAGGGTCTTGGTTGGCACGCACTACTATCAGTGCATAACTCGCATAGCCGATCAGAATAAATATGAATGATAAAAGAGCTGTGTTCAGAATAGCATTTCCCTTTTTGCGGGAATATTTATAAGCATAAAATACCGCTGCAAAAAACAACAACATAAATACAACTATACCTGATCCAAAAGGTAGACCAATGCTATTCACAAAGAAAATCTCCATAGAACCAGCCAAGCTTGGAAGACCAGGGATAATCAGATTATTGATAATTATCAGCGCTACTCCACCTAGGAACATAGCGAAAAAGCCTCCTTTTAAAGTTGGGTTTTCGTACTTTTTGAAATAGTAGATCAATGCTAAAGCTGGCAAAGTTACCAAGTTCAGTAAGTGTACTCCGATCGAAAGTCCGACCAAATAGGCGATGAAAATCATCCACTTGTTCTCTTCACGAGGGTCTTTGATCACATCCCACTTCAAGAATGCCCAAATCACGATTGCGGTGAAGAAGGAAGACATGGCGTAAACTTCTGACTCAACAGCAGAAAACCAGAAACTGTCTGAGAAGGTGTAAACCAGAGCTCCAACGATTCCCGCGCCCATTAATGTGATAACTTCTCCCTTGCTTTCCTGGCCTTCTACTACTTTGAAAAGCTTTTTTCCGAAAAGAGTGATAGACCAAAAAAGGAATAAAATTGAGAAACTTGAGAATAGCGCACTACCGATATTCATCCAATAGGCCACCTGCAAAGGATCTCCGAATGCGAAGAAACTGAACATGCGATACACTAAAAGAAAAAATGGAGCTCCTGGAGGGTGAGGTACTTGTAACTTGTATGCTACAGCTATAAATTCTCCTGGATCCCAGAAACTAGCAGTTTGTTCGACCGTAAGAACGTAAACCAAAGTAGCTACCGCAAAAACGACCCAACCGGTCAGATTATTGATTTGCTTGTAATTGAGCATTTAGTAAGTGGAATTTGACAGGCGAAAATAAAAAAAATAAATACCAATTAGGGTCATTTTAGGTATTTTAAAACTCTTGCTGTTATACCTGTCCATTCCTATGTGATAATAATTACTAACCTGAACTGATTTAGCTTTTACTTTTGTTGTGACTAAAACACAGAAACTATGAGTGCAAAAGCTAAAACATTCCAAGAACTAATAGATGGAGATCAAGCGGTATTGGTGGATTTCTTTGCCACTTGGTGCGGTCCATGTAAAATGATGCAACCCATTTTGGAAGATACTTCCAAACAAATGGGAGATAAAGTTCGGATATTGAAAGTAGATGTGGACAAAAATCAGTTGGCCGCAAGTAAATTTCAAGTTCGTGGAGTACCTACATTGATACTGTTCCAAAAAGGTAAAATCCTGTGGAGGGAGTCTGGAGTCGTTCCAGCTCATCAGTTGGTCAAAACAATAAAATCTAATATTATAGAGTAGGGATGAGTCTTCTGTGACAAAAGTCATTCAGGGCCAAAACCCAAACCCCTACTTTTGTGAAGAGATTAGTAGCAAATAAGATAACATAGATATGAAAATCGAACAGATATATACAGGATGTTTAGCGCAAGGAGCTTATTATATTGAGTCAGATGGAGAAGCTGCGGTAATCGATCCGCTGAGAGAAGTTCAGCCTTACATTGAGAAAGCCGATCGGAGAAATGCTAAAATAAAGTATGTATTTGAAACTCACTTTCATGCAGACTTTGTGTCTGGGCATATTGATTTGGCTAAGAAAGCAGGCGCTCAGATAGTCTATGGCCCAACGGATATGAAGTTAGGGTTTGATGCCCACATCGCTCAAGACGGAGAGGAGTTTCAGATCGGCAAGGCCAAAATCAAGTTGATTCACACTCCAGGTCACACCATGGAGAGTTCTTGCTACTTACTTTTCAATGAGGAAGGAAAAGCGGAAGCGATCTTCACAGGCGATACCTTGTTTATAGGTGACGTAGGAAGACCTGATTTGGCGCAGAAAGTCATCGCAGATTTGACGCAGGATATACTTGCAGGACATCTTTATGATTCGCTTCACAATAAAATCATGCCGCTTGAGGACGATTTGATTGTCTATCCTGCTCACGGCGCAGGATCTGCATGTGGTAAAAACATGAGTAAGGAGACTTCAGATTCTCTGGGCAACCAAAAGAAAACGAACTATGCTCTTCAAGAGATGACTAAGGAAGAGTTTACTAAGCAATTGATTACTGGCTTAACTCCTCCGCCAGCTTATTTCCCTCAAAATGTCATGATGAATATCGAAGGATATGATAGCATTGATGATGTGTTGGAAAGAGGAGTGAAGCCATTGATGCCGAAAGAATTTGAAGCGGTAGCAAATGATACAGGTGCTTTGATATTGGATACTAGAGACCCTCAGGTTTTCAACAAAGGCTTTGTTCCCAACTCAATTAACATAGGAATTGATGGGAGTTTTGCAGTATGGGTAGGAGCTATGATTCCAGACTTGAAGCAGCAAATTTTGGTCGTAACAGATGAAGGAAGAGAAGAGGAAGTGGTGACTAGATTAGCTAGAGTAGGTTACGATCATGCTATTGGCTACTTGAATGGTGGATTTGAAGCTTGGAAAAAGTCAGGCGAAGAAATAGATCAAATCACTTCAATATCTGCTTCAGAACTTGCAGACATCAAGAAAGAAAATGAAAACATTAATATTCTGGATGTGAGGAAAACTTCAGAATTCCAATCGGAACATGTACTTGATGCAGAAAATGCACCCCTTGATTACATCAACGAAAGCATGCTGAAGATAGACAAGGATAAAACCTACTACGTGCATTGTGCAGGTGGTTACCGATCTATGATTTTCAATTCCATCCTTAGAGCCAGAGGTTATGATAACCTTATTGATGTCAAAGGTGGGTTCAAAGAGCTTAAGGAATCTGGAGAATTTGAAATTTCAGAATTTGTCTGCCCAACAACGTTACTGTAAGTGGCAAGTAGCTAGTATTAAGATTAAAGAGTCAAAATTATAAAACCGTGGTCTGTGTCCTCACAGGCCACTTAATTTAACTTTCAAGCTGATTAACAGCTTGAAATTATATCACCCAATTAATATTCAAATGAATCAATTTATTGACTGGCTTAGCCAGCCTTGGCCTTGGTACGTGGCAGGGCCAATGATAGGCCTTACAGTTCCCGCCTTACTGATCTTGGGAAATAAAAGCTTTGGAATCTCATCTTCCCTGAGACATGTATGTGCGATGTGTATACCCGCTAAAATTCCTTTTTTCCAATATAATTGGAGAAAGGAAATGTGGAATTTGGTATTTGTGCTTGGCGTTATGACTGGAGGCTTTATAGCTACCTCTTTTATCTCTAATCCAAATGAAATTTTGATTGCCGCACAAACTCAAACTGATTTAGCGGCTTTAGGAATTACTGATTTCTCAGGCCTGATGCCTTCGGATATTTTCTCATGGGAAAACATATTCACTGCAAAAGGATTGCTATTCTTTGTTTTGGGAGGATTCCTAGTCGGTTTTGGAACGCGCTACGCTGGAGGATGTACCTCTGGACATGCTATAATGGGGATCAGTGCTCTGCAATGGCCATCACTAGTAGCAACCATTTTCTTTATGGCAGGTGGCTTTCTGATGACGCAGGTCTTTTTAGGCCCTTTAATGAAATTGGCAGGATTTTAATCGATTATAGAAATGTTAGTAGCAGATAAAAATATGAAGGAAGCAGTTTGTGATGCGCCCAATTCTCAGGAGTCTGGGGAGAAAGGTTTGGCATTGTTAAAATACCTGGTAATAGGTGTTTTGTTCGGGATAGTGTTTGTGAAGGCTGAGATTATTTCTTGGTTTAGAATTCAGGAAATGTTTCGAATGGACTCTTTTCACATGTATGGAGTAATAGGTTCGGCGATTGTCACCGGTATCATTTCCATTCAATTGATCAAGCGATTGAAAATCAAATCAATTGCAGGAGAGGAAATCAATATTCCTAAAAAAGAATTCCGTAAGGGACAGATCATCGGAGGATTTGTCTTTGGCTTAGGTTGGGCAATAACTGGAGCCTGTCCGGGGCCGCTATTTGCGCAGATCGGATCTGGGTTTACAATAGTGATCGTAACATTACTTTCTGCTATTGCAGGAACCTGGGTGTATGGTAAATTTTCCGATAAACTACCGAATTGATAGACTAAAAGTTAAAAATTCAATTTTGAAAGCCACTTTCCTGTAAGAAAGTGGCTTTTTTTAGTCAAAAACTTTTTTGATGATAAAGCGCACAATAAATATGGCGGCAACGATTACGGCTCCTGCTATGACCAATTCCATGGGTTTTTTGATAAAGTGAGTAAGACTAAGGTAACTGGTTTATCAAGGTAATGTTCTGAAAGAGGCAGGTTTTTGGACTACTATTGCCTACTTTTGTGAGCCTCCTAAACCACCTATTTACATGAACACACTTTCTAAAAGACGAGTTGCCCTAGGGGCATTTTTCTTTTTCGTCGGTCTTTGCTTCGCCTCATGGGCGGCAAGGATTCCGGATATACAATCCAAATTCGATCTCTCAGAAGGTCAGTTGGGTACCTTATTACTGTTTTTGCCACTAGGTTCAGTCATAGGCTTGCCGATCGCAGGCTGGGCAGTTCATCGGTTTGGAAGCCGTTCAGTAGTTATGTTTGGCAGTTTTGCCTACGCGATGACCTTGCCATTAATTGGATTAGCACCTACTACTTGGTTTTTGATACCTGTGCTCATTCTGTATGGAATGCTTGGGAATGTGATGAATATATCGCTCAATACTCAAGCTTTGGGATTGGAAGATGAGATGGGGAAAAGTATCCTGGCTTCATTCCATGGCTTATGGAGTTTAGCGGGTTTTACAGGTGCTGGATTGGGGGCATTGATGATTTATATTGGCTTTTCACCGGCACAGCATTATGCTGTGGTGATGGTTATTTCGGTTCTCATTATCCTTTCTGCCCAACGCTATATTATCAAGGACAAGAAAGTGTCAGAAGGTGGAGGCGGATTGGTGATAAAAAAACCAGATGCGCTTTTGCTAAGGATTAGTCTGATTGCTTTTCTAGGCATGATGGCCGAAGGCTGTATGTTTGATTGGTCAGGTGTTTATTTTAAAAAAGTTGTCCAGTCAGATCCTTCCTTAATTGCTTTGGGTTACGTTGCCTTTATGGGAGCGATGGCTTCGGGTAGATTCATTACGGATAAAGTAGCGGCTCGATATACCAAGGTGGAGGTGATTCAAGTCAGTGGGGTGTTGATTTTTCTAGGTTTGAGTTTAGCTGTGCTATTCCCGACTCTCGTTACCTCTACGTTAGGTTTCTTATTGGTAGGACTTGGGGTAGCCTCGATTATTCCACTTTCCTATAGCATTGCTGGACGATCTAAATTGTATACGCCAAGCGTTGCACTGGCCTTGGTTTCTACTATTTCATTCTTTGGCTTTTTGCTAGGGCCCCCTATGATTGGATTTATTGCAGAATTATTTAATTTAAAATTCTCTTTTGCGCTTATAGCAGTAGCGGGATTGGGAATTACCGTTCTGTCAAGCATAAGAAAAGCTGTTTTTCTTATTCCAATTAAGCCTTCACCAAACCGCGCTAAATGAGTTCTAAGGTTTCCTTTCAGTTTGAAAAAGATTTTGAAGTCCGCTCCTATCAGGTCGATCCAGATGGGAAGTTGAGTTTGACAGCATTGTCTAATTTATTTCAGGAAATAGCTTGGCGTCATGCTGATTCAGCTGATTTTGGAAGGAATCTACAAGAGCAATATCTGTCATGGATTCTGGCTCGGATTGACATTATCTGTGAGAATTTGCCTTCTTGGGGAGATTCTATCAAGGTCTATACCGCTGGTAGAGGAGTAGACAAGCTGTTTGCTTTTCGGGAGTTTTTAGTCACAAATCCTACCGGTGAAATTCTTGCCCGGGCGATGAGTTCTTGGGTGTTGATGAATTTGCAGAGCAAAAGAATACTAAGACCTGAAAATGCTCTTCCTCCTGAGCTTTTTGATCCTGAGGAAAAACCAGCCTGGCAGCCTGAGAAGATTCGGCTTAAAGGGGAGTTGCTGAAAAGCGAAAAACTGAAAGTGAGGTATTCGGATCTTGATCTGAATAATCATGTTAATAATACCAGCTATGTACGTTGGGTGGAAAATATTCTTCGTGAAAACGGCTGTCATACGCTTCCGTTTTTGATTAATTACCTAGCGGAATGTGTTATGGGTGATGAATTGAATATTCATCTATACAGACACGAAGGACATTATATAGTTCAGGGTATAGTAGACGGAAAGCAGGTTTTTTTGGCAGAAGCCAAATGACACCTTACTCTTCTATCATATTTTTTAAACAGTCAACGTGATCTTCGTCACATGCTACGAGGAAGATTTAGATCATTTTTGTAGCTTGATCAGGTAATTATGAATCAGACTTCTAAATCTTTATTTCGACTTTTCCCACTTATCATGGGACTTCTAGTCTCGGCGCTTCTTCTTGTAGGTTTAATTGCAGGGCTTTTGTATTTTGATTATGTAGGTCTTGAGCCGCCAAAAATGCAATTAGCTGCTGTGCCAGCAACTCTAGATTCACCTAAATCAAAAGCTTTGATGGATCCAGTAGGCATGTGGCAAGCTCCAGATTGGACTTCAGTAGATGCCGAAGCTAATGCTGACGAGATAAAATATGGTCGTGAACTTATAGCCAACACGTCTGAATACCTTGGGCCCCAGGGTAAGGTGCGTAAAATATCGAATGGATTAAATTGTCAGAACTGCCATCTACAGGCAGGGACAGCTCCTTTAGGGAATAATTATTCCACAGCCAAAAGTACCTACCCAAAGGTGCGAGGTAGATCAGGAAATTCAGAAGATATACAATTGAGAATCAATGGCTGCTTCCAGCGAAGCTTGAATGGGGAGGTATTGGCTAACGATAGCAAGGAAATGATAGCCATAGTGGCTTATATGAATTGGCTTGGAAAAGACGTGGCTAAAGGTGAAGAACCGAAAGGTTCCGGGATTTACGAAGTGCCTTTGCTGGATAGAGCTGCAGACCCTGTCAAAGGAAAAACTATTTATGAAAGGCAATGTGTGACTTGCCATATGATCGATGGGCAAGGAGTAATGAAGGCCGATGGTTCAGGTTATACTTATCCGCCACTTTGGGGGGAGCATAGCTATAACCAAGGCGCTGGATTATTTCGTATGTCTAGATTTGCTGGATACGTAAAAGTAAATATGCCCTTTGGCGCAACGTATGAAAACCCAATCCTTTCGGATGAGGAAGCTTGGGATGTAGCCGCATATGTCAATAGTTTGGATAGGCCGAAGAGAGATTTCCCGAGTGACTGGCCTGATATTTCTAAAAAGCCTATGGACCATCCTTTCGGTCCTTATTCAGATGAATTCTCTGAGCAGCAACATAAATTTGGTCCGTTTCAAGTGATCAAAGAAGCTGCAAGAAAATGATGAAATATGTATTGGGACTGTTCGTTTTTATCCCATTTCTAACTTTCGCGCAGCAGCCTGAGAAAAAGCTTGAAGTATCTCCGGATGTTCATTTTAGAATGTTTTGGATGAGTACCAGCTATTCAGGTGATTTCAAGGATGACTATGCTTTGGGTACAAGCTTAAATCTTGGCGCGAAAATAACCTATGCTGAGAATCTACAGTTTCGTGTGGGATATCGTGTTTTTGGGAATATATGGAGCTCAGATTTGACAGCTCTTGATCCTGTTAGCCATAATGGAAATCGCTATGAGGTTGGGTTGTTTGACTTGTTAAACCAAGAAGATCGCTTTTTCGGGAAGTTGGAAAATCTATCCTTAACCTATTCCAAAACTAACTGGGGGATATCTGCTGGTCGCATGGCAATCAATACCGATTGGATTAATGGGCAGGACGGTAGACTTTCTCCTACAGGAATAGAAGGTGCGAATGTATGGTTTTCGACAAAAGATAAATGGAAAATTTCTGCTTGGGGAATCGGAGCGATGAGTGTGCGTGGGACAAGTGAATGGCTTTCTGTTGGTGAGAGTATTGGCGTATTTCCTGTTGGTCGCGATCTAAATGGCGAAGGGTCTCAATATGCTGGGAATACTGAAAGTGACTGGATAGGGATAGCTGAAGTGGAAAAAGTCTGGAATGGGTTAAGTATACATTTCTCCAATACTTTGGTTCAGAATATTTCCACTACGCTTTGGGCAAAAGCTGAGAAAAAGTGGCGGAATGAACAATCAGGAATTACTTGGCTTTGGGGAGTGCAAGCGGGATTCCAATCTGGCCTAGGCGATGGAGGAAATGAGGTTCAGACTTTTCAATATAAAAACCCTGAAGATAGAAACTGGGTTGTTTCTTCACGGTTTGGATTCAAAAAGGCAGCATGGAATCTTCACCTGAATTACACCAAAACTGGAGGAGAAGGAATTTGGCTAAGTCCAAGAGAGTGGGGGAAGGGGGCTTGGTATACCTTTATCCCTAGAGAAAGAAATGAAGGGTTTAGCTTATTGGACGCAGTGACGGCTTTTGCAGAATACACCATTCCAAACACCGATCTGAAGGCTTTTGCACATGTAGGCTTCCATTGGCTCCCACCCTTGAATGCTCCTTCGGAGAATAAATACAACATGCCGTCTTACCGACAAATCAATTTTGGGATGAAGTATTCGCCCAAGGCAATTTCAAAACTTGATTTTCAATTGTTGGTCATGAACAAAGAAGCAATTGGAAATCAGAATTTAAAACCTGGTCAGGAATATAATAAGGTCGGGATGTTCCATGTTAATGGAATTGTGAATTGGAGTTTGAACTAGATAAAAAAAAATCGTCTATTTATTTCCTGAGATGTGACTTACCTGCAAGTGCTTTAAAATGAGAAATTAAGCGATTTTAGTAATTAAAGGAAAATTATTTTCTTCATTTAGCACGATTAAAATGGATTGCATTTATAATGAATTAGGATATACGGAATCTTCTAGTCACCTTTGTACCCATAAAGGCGCTGTCCACGGATATCCTTTTTACTTGAAATAAAGTATGCGTTGATTATCAACCTGCTTAAGTAGCAAATTCAAGAGTTTCCCCTCGCAAAGGTTTTAATTCTTCATCTTTCTACTTTTTTAATTCACAAGATTCGGTCAAGTCCATTCTTGGAATTAAAACCTGCAGAGAAAATCCCACGGGAAACATTAGTATTTATAGTTTAATTTCAGTGCCATTAAGACAGTAAGGTTCTCAGAATCAGAATTATCTGAATTCTCCCAAACATTAAGAAAACGAGTTTATGGACATTTTACGTCCACAAACAAATCGAAGTACGGAAACACAGGAATGGTTATTAAATCCATTATTCTGGTGTCCATGTATGTCGTGCCCATTTCTTTAGTGATTACGGGCGTGGCAACCACCACATTCCAGTTATTTGCTTGTTATTTAGTCTCAGCTTTTGGAATGGCTGGCGTGGGCATGGGAGTTATGCATGATGCGATTCATGGATCCTATTCAAAACATAAGAAAGTAAACACCTGGATAGGTTATACCCTTGATATGGTGGGAGCGAGCTCCATGGTTTGGCACCTTCAACACAATGTGCTTCATCATAGCTATACTAATATTGACGAACATGACGACGATATTAACGCACCTTTCTTTTTGAGATTCTCTCCGAATGCTGAGAAAAACGGTTTGCATAAATATCAACATCTATATGCGTGGTTCTTCTATTCACTTTCTACCATTTCATGGGTGACGGCGAAAGACTTCATCAGATTCACGAGATATTATAACAAGGGCCTTGTAAAAGGCGGTGAGAAAGCATACAGAAAGGGGATCATTAAATTGATTTTTCTAAAGCTTGCATATTTCTCTGTGGTGCTAGGATTGCCCCTTATTTTCTCTCAATTCTCTGCGGGAATGATTATTCTAGCCTTTATAATGATGCACTTTGTGACAGGTTTTATCATTACGATGGTATTCCAGATAGCGCATATCGTAGAAGTGGTTGATTTCCCTAAAGCTGACGCCAATGGTGTCGTGGAAGGAGAGAGAATACTTCATCAATTAGCGACTACTTGCAATTTTGCTCCTAAATCAAAAGTCTTATTTTGGTTTGTAGGAGGGTTAAATTACCAAGTAGAGCATCATTTGTTTCCTGATATTTGCCATGTGCATTATAAGGATATAGCACCTATTGTAAAGGCAACAGCGGAAGAATTCAATGTGCCTTATTATTCAAAACCACATTTTTTAATGGCTGTGTTGGACCATTTCAAAATGCTCTATGTATTGGGGAACGAACCCAAAATGGAGCCAATCAAAGCCTAATTATCTTATGAGTACTAATAGAAATACAACTACTAGACCTCCAGCCAATCAAAGACGAAATACTCGTCCTACGGCAAGGCCAGGTCAGAATAAAAAGAAAGAATCGAAGTTAGATCCAAATTTATTGATCAAAAAGGCAGAGCCTAGTGGTCAAGAAGGATTTCGCTCAGAGACACCTTTCTCAAGCGTTAATCTGAATGCTTCTTTGTTGAGAAACATTGAAGCTAAGGGTTATGAAAGCATGACCAATATCCAAGAGCAGGCTATTCCTTCCTTGATGGATAGAAGAGATTTGCTTGGAATATCAAATACAGGTTCAGGTAAGACTGGTGCTTTTTTGATTCCTATTATAGAGCATGCTAAGCTAGACCCGCAGAATTTTACTGCTTTGATCGTCACTCCGACTCGTGAGTTGGCTTTACAAATCGAAGAAGAATTTAAAAGTCTAAGCAAAGGAATGAACTTGTATTCTAATACTTTCATTGGTGGGACGAATATCAATTCTGACTTTAAGGCATTAAGCAGAAAACTGCATGTGATTGTAGGAACTCCAGGTAGATTATTGGATCTTTCTAATCGCAAACTGCTGCATCTCAACCGAGTAAATACTCTTGTGTTGGATGAATTTGATCGAATGTTGGATATGGGTTTTGTACATGATGTAAAAAAACTCGTAAATTTGATGACAAAGAGAAGTCAGACGATGCTTTTCTCTGCGACATTGGAGCCAGGTCAAAAGGCGCTCATTGATGGATTACTTAGTAATCCTGTTGAGATTAAAGTAAATACTGGTGGTACAACCAGTGAGAACGTAGATCAAGAAGTTATTCATGTGCCGGAAGGCAAGAATAAATTTGATATACTTGCCGATTTATTTAGAGGGAATGATTTAGAGAAGGTGATTATTTTCACTGAAACCAAAAGACTCGCGGATAAGTTAAGCAAGCAATTAAATCAGTCCGGAATCAAATCTGGGTTGATACATGGAAATAAGTCCCAAAACTTCCGGAATAGAACGATTGATGAGTTCAAAACTGGAGTGACTCGAGTGCTGGTCGCTACTGATGTAGCAGCCAGAGGTATAGACGTAGCTGATGTGACCCATGTGATCAATTACCAGCTTCCCATGTCTATGGATAGTTATATCCACAGAATAGGCCGGACAGGTCGAGCCGGAAAAACCGGTACGGCCATAACATTTGCCAACTAAAATAGCCGAAATGTCAAAAAACCAGAACACATTCATTAAAAAGCAAAAAGCAGAACTTAAAAAGAGAAAGAAAAGAGAAAAGCAAGAAAAGATGGCAGCTCGTAAGGATCAGCCAAAAAGCGGAGATCTGGATAATATGATTGCGTACGTGGATGAGTTTGGTAACATCTCAGACACTCCGCCAGAACCAGAACCACCGAAAAAAGAAAACGCTCCTAGGCCTCAAAGTTTGCCTAGACCGCAGAATACACAACAAAAATTTAATAGAAACACCAAATTTAAAAACGAGTAATCATGAATGAAGGAACAGTAAAATTCTTTAACACAACCAAAGGTTTTGGTTTTATTACACCAGCAGACAACAGTGAAGATGTATTTGTACACCACTCAGGTCTAGTACACGAAATCCGTGAAAACGATCACGTTACTTATGACGTAGTTCAAGGTAAAAAAGGCGTTAACGCTGTGAACGTGAAAGTAGCTAAGTAATTCCTATCGGGCTTTGCCCAATTAAGAAATACAAAGTTCAATGCCTGCAGATCTATGATTTGCAGGCATTTTCATGTTTTAGCGGTTTTGGCTACTCTTCTTTCCAGAGTACTTCATTGGTCAATTCCTTACCTGCGTCCAGCTCGTCTAGGTTTTTTAAAGTAGTCTCTGCTATTTGAGCCAAAGCCTCATTAGTCAGAAAGGCTTGATGCCCGGTGACTAGTACATTTGGAAATGCCATCAGTCTGGAAATTTGCTCATCCTGAAGTATTTCTTCAGATCTGTTCTGGAAAAATAGATCTTCTTCTTGCTCGTATACATCAATCCCGAGATTTCCCACTTTCTTACTTTTCAGAGCCTTTATTACCGCTTTTGTTTCTATTAATGCACCTCTACTGGTATTGATGATGACTACGCCATCTTTCATTAGCGTCAATGTCTTTTGATTGATCAGATGAAAGGTGTCAGGAGTGAGTGGACAGTGGAGAGAAATAATATCACTTTCGGCCAAAAGCTCATCCATAGGAATGTATTGGACACCGAGAATTTTAAGCTCCTCATTTTCGTAGAGATCGTAAGCAACAACTTTGCACCCCATTCCAATCATTATTTTACAAAATGCCTTGCCTATAGCTCCTGTACCTATTATTCCTGCTTTTTTACCGTGTATATTAAACCCGGTAAGTCCTTCCAAGGAATAATTGTTTTCACGAACTCGGTTATATGCTTTATGGGTTTTGCGACTCAATGTCATCAATAGTGCTAAGGCATGCTCTGCAACCGCTTCAGGGCTATATGCAGGAACTCTACAAATTTTGAAACCCAGTTCCTTAGCTTTTTTCAAATCAACTTGATTATAACCAGCGCATCTTAACAGGATGTTTTTCACCCCCATTTCAGATAGTTTAGTGAGGGTTTTTATATCTAAATGATCGTTTACGAATGAACAGATTGCGTCAAAACCTTTTGCAAGCGCTATGGTGTTGATATCAAGTTTTGGTTCGAAATAGGTGAACTCGTGTTTTGTGTTTTCTAGCCGATTATTAAAACTCTCTTTATCGTAGGATTTGGTACTGAAAAAGGCGACCCTCATGATTAGTTGGATTGAAGTTGATAGATGGAAAAGCGAGTAAACTCTTCCTCAATCTCTGTATTCTCGCGTTCTTGAACTAGTATTTTGTTGCCTGGTAGTGGTAAAATTAAGCTTCCAGTTATCCCTGGAAGTTCCTTCGAGATTTGCTTTTCCCCTTCGAAAATTATTATCCTCTGTTCTGTCTCGTCAAGTGGTCCCACGTATGGATTCTCTTCTGAATTTCTACCATCATATTCAGCTTGTGATATTCCAGTGAAATACTGTAGTAGGTAGGTATTGTTCCCGAAATTAAGAAGTTTCTGGTTTCTTGCCGAAAGCCTACTTAGCTGTAATACATTAGGGTCGGGAAATTGAGTGCCGATTGGCACAGGTGAATAAGTTTTGAATTCGGAATGTGCAATCTGTATTGATCTCTTTAAGGATAGATCCGATAATGAATAAATTAAGATTTCATTATCCAAATTCTGAACAAGCACTAATTCATTATTTTCATGGTCGATGAAAAATGATTTTCCCATTAATTCCGAATAGATACTTTCTGTTGAATTATAGATTGAATTTGACTCGTAAGGGACTACCGTTTTTACCGCACCTGTTTGCAAATTCAGTTGATAGAAGTTCTGAAGCGTGTCTTTTCCTTCTATATTATGAATAAGATAAGTGGCGGTGAGGTAGTTGCTTGGTCCCACCAAGAGAAAAGTGGTATCATTTTTTTGGTAGTAAGGTGGTCTACCTAGCGGCGTGTTAGCACGAATAGGTAGGGGCGACATAATTCTGTGCGATTGTTTTATTTCGTAATTCTTGTTGTAACTGATTACCTGAAAAGGTAATTCTACAATCCTTTGCCCATTTGGCCCAAAGCCCAAACCAATTGGGTTCCACGTTCCATAAAGATCAGGCCCATCACCTTTTCTATGGGCTCTATTTAGGATTTTGCCATCTTCTGATATTTCTAAAATATCATCTTCATTTATGGAGTATCCTAAGTAGATCTTTTCCTCTGCGCTGTAGTCAAGAATACTTATGCGTGTAAAATTGTCTATTTGAAATGAGTCAATTTTGACTAATTCATAAACTCCTTCGGCTTGAGTCGCGGAATCACTATTCTTTGTGGAGCAGCTAGCGGAAATGCCGAGAAAAATCAAGAACAATATACTGGTTGAATAAAAAGAGTTTTTCATTTATTTTTATTTCGTAGATCTACTAAAATTTCGTTAAATATAGTTTTATTATTTATAAATGCCTATGGATTCAGAGTTATTCGAAGTGAGGGCTTACAATCCTCTATAGATTTAGAATAATTTGTTGAATCTCCTTAGATTGTCCAAAAATCAATAACCTATGAAAAAACTATTCTATTTTCTTCCTTTGGTAATAGCACTTTCCTGTGCTGGAAAAGAAGAAAAACAAATCGAAAAAGAAATTACTGAAGAAATTCACGAAGACACAATGGCGGCAAAACCTGATTCAGTACTAAGACATAATGTTTTTTTTAGCTTTAAAGAGACTGCTACTCCAGATGATATTCAGTCCGTAGTGGATGCTTTTAGAAATCTTCAGAACGAAATTGATGGCATTGAAGCATTTGAATATGGAGTGAATTCAAGTCCTGAAGGATTGAATCAAGGTTTGACGCACGCATTTACGCTGACATTTTATTCCAATGAAGCAAGAGACGCATATTTGCCTCATCCAGCTCATAAGGCTTTTGGCGCAATATTAGGTCCTCATTTGGATAAAGTAACCGTAATAGATTACTGGTCTAGACCCTAATTATTGATCAAAGGGCAAAGCTGACCCGTCAGTTTTGCCCGTATTATCCACCGTTAGGACTTCTATGACTACAAAGTTGCTGGTGCCTCTCCATGGAAGTATTCCGTTATATTCTTTGTAGCGAAGCTCGACAAACTTGCCAGACGCTCTTTCTAGTCGCTGTGCCACGTCGGCGTCTACTACACTGAACCGAAACTCATTACTCTGCAATCCGCCCGCTGTAGGGCTTTGAAATCCTTCCTGAACTACTCTTCCTTCGTAGGTTTTGAACATTACTCCTTTTTTCACGAAGTAATTTAGACTTCCTGCCTTCACACCTTCACCAAACACGAAGTAGAATTTATACCAAAATATCCCAGCCAAAACTCCGATTATAACAATACCGGAAATCCACGCGAATTTTTTCATATCAAGAGTAAGTTTGGCTTAAAGATATAAATCGGGATGATTTTTAATTGAAAAAGCTGTCAAAATAAAAATATAATCTCTTCAAATAAACAAAAAAAAGGCTACCCGAAAGTAGCCTTTTTACTCAAAAATCAATCAACCAACCAAACATACTCACCGTATCCTTTGGCTTCCATTTCTTCTTTTGGGATAAATTTCATCGCCGCAGAGTTCATGCAATACCTTAAGCTTGTTGGTTCTGGTCCATCATAGAATACATGGCCGATGTGACTTTTTCCAAACTTACTTCTTACTTCTACTCTTAGCATTCCAAGATCATCATCTGTTGGTTTTTCCAACGCCCTTGCATCAATAGGCTTTGTGAAGCTTGGCCATCCTGATCCGGATTCATATTTATCTTTAGAACTGAAAAGAGGAGCGCCAGATACGATATCCACATAAATTCCTTTTTCGTGATTGCCATTGTATTCATTCTGGAATGACATTTCTGTAGCATCCTCTTGGGTTACTTCATACTGTAGGTCAGTCAAGGTCTTCTTCAATTCAGACTTTGGCGGAGCATTATATTCTTTCTCGCTCAGCTCAGGCCAGTGAGCTTTGATGAATTTATCACGACCTGATCCACTTCTGTAAGAATAGTAGTCCTGCGGGCTCTTCTTGTAATAATCCTGATGATACTCTTCAGCAGGGTAAAAGTTTGTGTACTTGATCAAGGGAGTAGCAATTGGCTTTTCGAATTTCCCAGACTTGTCAAGTAGTTTCTTAGATTCTTCTGCGACTTTCTTCTGCTCAGCATCATGATAGAAAATGGCTGATTCATACTGAGAACCCCTGTCGTAAAAGGAACCTCCTACATCAGTTGGATCATATGTTTGCCAGAAAATATCTACTAATTCGGAGTAACTGATCACCTCTGGATCGAAAGTGATTTGAACTGATTCCCTGTGGGAAGTCTTTCCGCTGGAAACCTCGCCATAGGTAGGGTTTTTCTCTTTGCCTCCGGCATAGCCTGAAATAGCAGTGATCACTCCATCTATTCCTTCAAAAGGAGCTTCTACACACCAGAAACAACCGCCTGCAAAAGTGGCTACTTCTGTTTTGCCTTTATAGTCTGCAAGTTTTGCTGCATCTGCGGCATCTTCTTGGTTTTGAACCGATGTGTTACCGCAGGCAAACATCAGTGCTACGATGAGAGATAACATTGGTGTCATGAGTTTATTTGAGCTAAACATTTTTTTTGGTTCTTTTTTTGTTTTGGATGATATAGGAATCATTTAACACGAAACTCAATTTAAGTAATTCTGTTTTGAGACTTTACTTATTTTAAGATTCTAATATGTTGAAATACGAGATGAATCCGAACTCGGTTTGTCTTGCAGCTTGCATTTCCTACGATTGTCGCATTGATTTCTATTAAATCTGAAACTTATGAGAAAATTTGTCCAAGTAATTTTCACAATTGGAATTGTATTTCTTTTTGCAATAGAAGGAAATGCACAGCGCAAAGGTTCAGGGCTTGGGGTTAAAGCTGGGATGAATTACAATACTTCAGGAAAGTATTTCAAGGATGCCGGTTCAATATGGGATGATCCAGGAGCATCGACAGGGTACCAGGTTGGAGCTTTTTACAAACTGGCATCCTATGATATTTTTCTCCGACCAGAGCTGCTTTATACACATTCCAAGTTTGAATCTGGATTGGGCCAAGTCAAATATAATCGATTGGATGCGCCTGTTATGGTGGGGTTTCACCTATTTAAAGTATTTAGTATTGTCGGAGGACCATCGTTTCACTATTCACTTAATGAAGAGTATCCTGAGGTTTTAGAAATTGAATCAGCTCAAAAAATTGATTTTGGCTATCAATTTGGCTTAGGTCTAAATGTAGGCCCCGTCGGCTTAGATTTAAGATACGAGCGAGTGTTTAATGATCAAAAGCTCACCTTAGATCGTGTCCTAAAACGTGAAGATAGCTTCAAATCAGAGCAAGTCATTTTAGCGCTTTCATTTCAGTTTTAGAAAAGTTTTTCTACTTCAAAAAAGGAGTAAATATCTCCTTCCAAAGCTCATAGCCTTTCTCATTCATGTGGAGATCGTCTTCTATGAAAATATCTGCTCTAGGCTTTCCGGTATCATCCAACATAATATCCCAGACATTCACAATATTTACTTTATCATGAGTAGTAGCGTATTGGCGTATCAGGTCATTTAAGGCTAGGTAAGAAACCTTCTTGTCCCATCTCGAAGGACATGGCTTTGCTGCGATTAGGTTAATAATTGTGTTGGGATAATTTGAATGAATCTTGGTAACCAATGCATCCAGATTCTTCATGATTTCAGATATTTCCTGCCCATCATTGATGTCATTATCACCTTCGTAGATGAATACTTTTGATGGCTCAAATCGAAGAACAGTTTTATCCAAATGCATCAGTAGCTGATCTGCAGTAGATCCACCGAAAGCCGAATTAATCAGGGCTACATCAGGAAATTGCTCCTGCAGATTCTTCCACATTCTTACGCTAGAACTACCAGTAAAAACAGCACTGCCTTTTTCCCAGCCTGCAGCATCGATTTCTTTTGCTCTCTTATTTACTTCCTGTTGAAAAGGGACTTCTTGACCAAATGCGAATTGCAGATTAACTATCAAAAGGAAAAGTAGGGCGGAGGAGATGTATGTTTTCATATCTTGAATTTAAGGAGGGGACATTTGAAAAGCCAGATTCCTTTTCTGAACCAATTAATTTTCTCTAAAAATTTCTGAGCAGATTCGATCAGTAAAAGTTCAAATACGTACAGTTCGGACATTTTAAGAGCTATGTACGCAACTAGGCAATAAGCTACTTTCATCACATCTTTCCCTTGAAATTTGAGCAAGGGGACTGTTTTTATTAAAATTCGTCCCAGTTGGATGTTGGGAAGATGGAAATAATCAGTTTTGGAAAGGTTTTAGCGTTATCTATTCAGATCAACCCTTTTTCCTTTCATGAAAAATTTCACTCGTTTTTTCTGGTTTTGCAGTGGCGCTAACTTCTCTTTACTCAAGCGATCACCCACGGAATCAAATAAGTATATAGGCATCGGAGCAACGGTGTTTTTCACTGGTGTATTAGCTGCCTTGGCCGCTGGATATGCGTTGTTCACTGTCTTTCAGTCTATTTGGCCAGCTATCTTTTTTGGGTTGCTTTGGGGCTTGATGATCTTCAACCTAGATCGATTTATAGTTTCCAGTATGCGTAAGCGCGAAAAAGCGTGGGCAGAATGGAAGCTAGCTATACCTAGATTGGTCCTGGCTGTACTATTGGCTCTGGTGATTTCTAAGCCTTTGGAGCTGAAAATGTTTGAGCGAGAAATTGATCGAAAGATTGACGAAAAACGAACTGAATTTATCACAGAGTCGAAGCTCAATTTGGCTAAGGGATTTCCAGAGATTCAAGAGTTGGAGGCTAAAATTGATACGTTAAAATCTGAGGTTGCGACCAGCGAAGAGTTTCGAAACAAAGTACAGTTGGAGTATGATGCGGAGCGTTTTGGAGAGAAAACAGCAGGCACGAGTGGGGTAGTCGGTTTAGGAACAAATGCCAAGAAGAAAGAACAGCAGCTCGATGCGGCTCAAGTGACGTTGGATGAGTTGAGATTGAGAAACCAAGTTCGAATCGATACGCTTGAAGCTCAGATTCGTGAATTTATTGCCTTACGTCAACTGGAATTTGAAAAGCAACAACCAGGGATTGAAGGTTTCGATGGGTTGGCGGCAAGGATGGAAGCACTTGATGCTTTAACTAAAGAGAGCTCGGCGATGGCTATGGCCAATGTATTTATCATGCTGCTTTTTATCGCGATTGAAACTGCTCCAATTTTCGTGAAGTTGATATCTCCACGTGGGCCTTATGATGAGTATCTAGAACTACATGAAGACAAGGTTAGGCTTTTCAAAGGTGAAAAATGGACTTTTGCCAAAGGCGAATCAGAAGCTAGAGTTGGATACTTTCAAGACACTCATTTCTATGCTACGGATCTACAGAAGGAAAAAACCAATCGAAAAAACAAAGCTCAAACTGAATCGGAGATTTCAGAAATAGAAGAAAGGTTTAGGGGTTGATAGTTAGAGAGGTTAGTGTCTGAATCTTTAGAATCGGAATTCTATTCTTGCGATCCATTTTGTAACGGTGCGATAGCTTTGTGAATAAAAAAGAAAAGAGAAATATGCTGTACGTATAGAATTATTTATATTTACGTGTAGTTAAATATCTATATCATGGATACCAAAGTCACATTGTCATTTAACAAAGACGTAATCGATCGGGCAAAGTCCTTTGCTGAGGAAAATAACATCAGTCTTTCTAGGCTGACAGAATATCTTTATACTCAGATTACTTCAAAGGATTACAAATCACTCGAAGAACTTCCAATATCTGATTGGGTGGATTTTGTTGCTGAAGGAAGGGTCGAATACCGGAAATCGAAAAATAGAAAAGAGTTGAAAGATGAGTTTTTCTCTTCCAAGAAATGAGGATTTTTCTTGACGCGAATGTTTTGATTTCGGTTTTAAACAAGGAATATCCCTTATTTCCTATTTCATCTCGAGTACTGAGTTTGGCGGATCGAACTGGGGTGCAGCTATTCAGTTCTCCGATTTGTCTGGCGGTAGCATTTTACTTTTCAGAAAAGAAAAGTGGTGCCGATATGGCAAAGTTGAAGATAGAAATGCTGTCCAAAAAGATTGCTATGACTACGGTAGATCAAGCTGTCAGTAATCAAGCCTTATCCAATCGGCAAATCCAGGACTTTGAAGACGGTTTGGAGTATTATTCTGCTTTAGGAAGCGATTGTGAAGTGATCGTGACAGAAGATTCGGATGGTTTTTATTATTCTAAAATCCCTGTGCTGGGCTGTGAAGATTTTCTCAGAAAATACATTTATTGAGTGCTTTCTGAAAGAATAGATTCGCTGTTTTTTCTTTAAAGTGTTTGTGCTTCTTTCACCACCTCATCCAGTTGCTCCATCGTGCGGCTAACGGATTTCCATTCTGCGAAGCCGACCATTTTTATTATAAATAGCAAGAATTTCCCGGGGTTGATAAGCTTGTTTGCCAGTTTGGAGATATTGACATCACGTTCTTCTATCGAAACAGCACGATCTGGACATGCATAGTATTCTCCGGCGTATTTCCATGCACCATCTCGGGCAAGCTGAATAGAGAAGTTGAGAAGCATTTCATCCCGGCCTTTGGCCAATGGTATTAGCCAGCCAAAAATCGGAGAGACTTTGCTGATATTGACTTTGACTCCATCTACTAATTCGGCTAGAACTGCATTGATTTTATTGAAATCATTCTGAATACCTGAAATAGGCTCAGTTCCCATGGTGTCTGCAGCTGAAATGCCAAGGTCTAGATTGATATGTGCGTTAATACCCAAAAACAAATGCTGAAGAACTAGATGCTTACTTACCTTACTTGCTTCAAATGCTATCAACCAGCTTTCTGTAGGTTTATTACCAATTACCCATGAATCATACGCATTAATGAATCTGCCTGCAAAAAGTATATCAAGCTTTTCCATCCTTGGATTGTCTTCAAATTCCCGGACAAGGATTCCATCTCGGATTCTTCGAGTAACCTGTCTGTAAAGAATGGCAAAATAGCCAATGCGTGATTGATTGCTTTTGCATTCAGCTACGATTTGATCCATTCGAACCAGTACGTCATCTATGGTTTTCATATCATTGTTTTATAAAAAAGTTTTCAAGGATGTCACCTACATAATAAGCTACAACTGCGGCTAAAAGCCCTAATGCAACTGTTTCTGCTATGCTTTTAATTGGCGATGTTTGATTCACTAAGGATTTCAAAGCTCCGATTACTACAAATGCCAGCCCTGTCAGGACACTAGTCCAGAAGAAAATATTAATTGTGGACGGGTAGAAAAATGTCCAGAGATAAACTAGAAGTGGAATAAATCCGACAATAAGAAAAGACACAAAAGTAGCGACACCAATCTTAAAGGGACTTTTGGTTTCCTCCATGAGGTTTAATTCGTCCTTCATCATTTCAGCTACCCATAGGTCTTTATCAGAAGTAATTTGATCTACAACTTTTTCCAATAAGTCACCCTTAAATCCCTTTGCCCTATAAATATCCGTGATCTCTTCTCGTTCTATTTCAGGAAGATGTTCTATCTCCCAGTATTCAAGTGATTCGTGTTTCTTGTAATTTTCCTTATCACTTTTAGCGGATAGATATGCTCCTACAGACATGGAGAAGCCATCAGCAAGCAAATTGGCAAAGCCCAGGATTATAATAATTCCCGGATCAAGATCTGCTCCGAATCCACCGGCGACCACTGCAAATGTGGTGACGGCGCCGTCAATTCCTCCGTAAACAAATTCCCGTAGGTATTCTTGGAGTTTTTGGAAATATTTAATCTCTTGGTGAATATGTGCTTCGTTCATTAGTTAAGGTTTTGGAGGAAAAATCTTTTTACATTCTCATCTGCTGGAGATTTTGAGACTATTGTAAATATCTCCAATGCAACATTAGCTTCGCGCATCCTCTGAAAATCTACCTGGCCTCGGCTTTCCCGTTTGGTCAAGTCTCTTCCCCAAATCAAGGCGTCAAAATGCAAGTCTGAGATGAAATCCAGCCGATTATACATCGCTTGGGCCTCAGAAGATACAGAATAGGGTGGAGCTGATTTGATTGGGTTTCTTTGAGATTCAATATAGGGAGGGAAAATAAGCGTAGCGGAAAAGTAAAGCAGCGCGATAGCTCCCAAAACAATGATTAATTTCTTCATAGCAAGTGATTACACTTTTGAAGATAATGAAAAATACAACGGGATCGGGACGTAGATTCCGGGATTAGCCCTCGCTTAGCTTTTCTTCTCCTGTCGTTACCGGGCTGAGGTTTTCTAAATCTTCCGAAGTGAATAATTTGGAACGAATCATAAATCGAATTCCCATAGGGATTTCGATAGAAAAGCTACTTCCTCTTCCAGGTGTAATATCCAGTGTCAATTGGGTGTGCTTCCAATACTCAAATTGATCCGCACTCATGAAAAAATCACAGCCGTAAACCTCACCTAGCCAAATGTCCTGACTTCCTACTTTGAACTCTCCTTTTTCAAAACACATAGGAGAAGATCCGTCGCAGCATCCGCCGCTTTGATGGAACATAAGATCAGATCCAAAGCGTTCTCGAAGTGTGTCAATTACTTCTTTTGCTTCATCAGTTATCAATACTCTTTTGATTGGCTCCATGATTATTTGGGTTTATATAAAATGAAAGAAAGGCAGGAGAAATATCCCCTGCCCTTACTGATCTTAGAAATTGACGATTTAAAAGAATCCTTGTTTGTTCTTATCATAAGAGATAAGCATATTTTTGGTTTGACGATAGTGATCGAGCATCATCAGGTGGTTTTCTCTACCAAAACCAGATTTTTTGTATCCGCCAAAAGGAGCATGTGCCGGATAAGTGTGGTAACAGTTTACCCAAACGCGACCAGCTTGTATAGCACGTGGCACTTGATAAAGCTCGTGAGCGTCTCGTGACCAAAGTCCTGCGCCAAGACCATACATGGTGTCGTTAGCGATCGCTATGGCTTCCTCAGTGGTCTTAAACGTGGTCACACAAGCGACTGGACCAAAGATCTCTTCTTGGAATACGCGCATTTTATTATGGCCTTTGAAAATGGTTGGCTTAATGTAATAACCAGTTTCCAGACCTGAATTCAATCCAGCGCTTTCGCCGCCGCAAAGAGTAACTGCTCCTTCTTGCTTTCCAATGTCCAAATAGGAAAGAATTTTTTCGTATTGGTCATTAGAAGCCTGGGCTCCCATCATGGTGTCTTCAGCTAATGGGTGGCCCATTTTAATGGCTTTGGTTCTTTCAATGACACGCTTCATGAACACGTCGTAGATGTCTTCATGTACAAGGATTCTAGAAGGACAAGTACAAACCTCGCCTTGATTCAATGCAAACATCACGGCTCCTTCCACCGCTTTGTCGAAGAATTCATCGTCTGCATCTGCCACAGATTTCATAAAAATATTTGGTGATTTTCCTCCCAATTCCATGGTGACAGGAATAAGGTTTTCTGAAGCATACTGCATGATCAGACGACCGGTAGTAGTTTCTCCTGTAAATGAAACTTTGGAAACTCTATTGGAGGAAGCCAATGGTTTCCCCGCTTCTACTCCGAATCCAGTGACCACGTTAAGAACTCCAGGAGGAACTACATCTGCAATAAGCTCCATAAGTACCATGATGCTGGTAGGAGTTTGCTCGGCGGGTTTTACCACGGTACAGCATCCGGCTGCCAAAGCAGGAGCTATTTTCCAGGTGGCCATCAGCAAAGGGAAATTCCAAGGGATAATTTGAGCGACTACGCCGAGTGGTTCATGCAAAGCTATACTTACTGTGTTCTCGTCATGCTCAGAAATCGTGCTTTCATCAGCTCGGATCACTCCGGCAAAATACCTGAAGTGATCTATGCAAAGTGGTAAATCTGCTGCTCTTGTTTCTCTGAGTGCTTTACCGTTATCTACTGTTTCCAGCCTTGCCAACATTTCAAGGTTTTCTTCCATGATGTCGGCAATCTTATTTAGCACTCGGCTTCGTTCTGCTGCAGAAGTTTTAGACCAGGTTTTAAAAGCCTCATGGGCTGCATCAATTGCTTTGTCTACGTCTTCCTTATTTCCTCTGGCGGCTTTTGTAAATGGCTTTCCATCAATGGGAGAGATGTTGTCAAAATATTCACCTGAACTAGGTGCTACCCATTTTCCACCAATGAAATGATCGTATTTGGCCTTGACGGATGGGCGATCCACAGGCTTAGCTTGAGATAATGTTAATGTTGTCATACTGGACGGTTATTTTGGTTATGTTCAAATCTCCTTATTTACCGTTTTGAAAAATTACACTGGAACAACATCCTATCCACCTGAGTTGATACATATGGATAGAGGTTAATTAGATTTTATTGAGTGTGGAAAAGACTATCCAATTTCAGGAAGCGTTTAATTATTAGTATTTTAATGGCATGACCCAAAATAATTTTATAGCAGGTGTACCTTGGCGGAATACCAGGGATCTAAAAACACTGGTGGAAAACCGCACCACCTACACACTGGACAACTGCGAGCTGAATATTTTCGAAACACATCAACAGGCAGATGATGTCAATTTGGTTTTTGGAGACCTGGTTCTGACCACCATGCTGAAGGGCAAAAAGATCATGCATCTATTTAATCGGCCAGGATTTGAATACTTGCCAGGTGAATCGGTCATCGTTCCGCCTAATGAGGTGATGAAAATTGATTTCCCTGAAGCACAATTAGATAACCCTACGCAATGCATCGCTCTTTCTATTTCTAAAGAAATGATAGAAGCGACTTTCAATCTTTTGAATGAAAAATTTCCGGATAAAATGATAGCAAAAGACTGGGGACTTGATCTCAGTTATTTTCATTTGATTAATACTCAGGATCTCTCCGAAATCATTAATCGCTTCATTCGAATTGGTGTAAAAGACGGTTCCCGGGAAAAAGACCTGATTGCTTCCTTAGCACTCAAAGAACTCTTGATCAGGCTGAGTCAAACACAGGCTCGGGATATGATGGAGAAAAGTTATAAGGAATTGGCTGCTGGAAACAGAATGGCGCATGTGATAGAATACATCAAGAAGAATATCAGAGAAATAATTTCTCTGGAGGACCTAGCTTCTCAAGCCTGTATGAGCAAAGCGCATTTTATCCGCACGTTTAAGCAAGATTTGGGTTTGACACCAATGGAGTTTGTTCTTCATGAGCGATTGAAACTTGCAAAACAATATTTAAATATCGGAGGATTTCAGATTCAGGAAGTTTGCTACATGTCTGGCTTTCGTAACATAACGTACTTTATCCGTGCTTTCAAGCAGGAATTTGGATTGACACCTAAAGTATTTCAGACCCAAAAGAATTAGTTTTTATAAATTTTTGTAGAAAATAATTATTTGTTTTTGGGCGGTTTAAAACATTTTCATTATGTTTATCAAAATTAAAAGATCAAAAAAACAAATACACAGCAAGGATTACAAAAGTATATTTGGTTTTAGATGATTGACGATAGACCCACTCTTGGGAGCTTTTTTTAAAAGCTCCCTTTTTTTATGCTTATATTATTTTACATTTTGTGGATATGTAAAAATGTGGTTTAAAAAATCTTTGATTTGGATCAGATTTATGTTGAGATACAAAAAACCGGTTAAAAAGAGTTAGTATACCTGAATTATATCTTTTTAATGGAAAATTTGGTGTAAATGGAAAAACCCTTTCTAAAATTCCGAAAACGATTATTTTTAGAATTAAAATACTGATCTGATTAGAAGAATGTTTTTATCGGGTAAGACCGACTTTTTTACGTTAGAGGTTGAAATCTGTATAAACCCTAAAACTTTTTCCTATTACCGACTAGAATTTTTACTAAAAGCGAAAGAACTCCTCAATGTAAAGCAGCTCTTAATCAATAAGTTGATGATTTATGTCAGTGCTTTGGGTTTTGAAGAGGGCTAAAAAGGTATACTTATGTTATATGATGGGTTCTTGTTTTACCAGAAGAGAAGCCTCAGGTATATTCTATGTATACAAGGATGAGTCCAAAGTCCATTATATAAAACACCAAACAAAAGTCCTTAAATATATTATTTAGAAAAGTTACTGAGGAGTAGCTAGAATATTACAGAAATCGGGCAGCTTGTCTACCTTACTTAGGGAGCCTCTAAGACCTATTTTCGAGAAAGAATAGTTGAATGGTTTCAGTAGCTCTAGAATATCTTCAGGCAAGTAACCTCCGGCTATGCAAGCGTCTTTGTTGATTTCTAGTAAAAGTATTGGGCGATGGTTTTTGATTGTGTTAATAGCGCCTTTTAGGACCTGAAGTTCTGCTCCTTCCACATCTATCTTGAGGAAGTTTACTTCATTTACATTCAATTCTTTTAGCTGATCGTCAAGGGTATCTAACTGAATCTTGCCTATTTCTATGCTGAACTTATCGGTGTTGTAAATGGTATTTGTCCCTTCGTTAGAATCTTCACTTGCATAAAGAATTACCTCTCCCTTTTTGTCAGAGAGCCCTAGTTTTACGGGCGAAATGGTCTTATGAAATGCGTCGTTGAGTCGGATGTTTTCAGTTAATTGATCATAAATCTGGGGCATAGGTTCAAAAGCCACCACTTTACCTTGAGTACCGACTTTTCTAGCTGCCCAAAGGGAATATTCACCCTGATTTGCGCCTACGTCAATAAACGTGTCTCCTTTTTTCAAAAAATTTTCCAATACGAAAATAGGAGCCCAGTCATGCGCACCTCGCCAATAGATCGCAGCTCCCATTTGCTTGGCAATATCAACCTTCATCGCGACGCCTCGGAATTCGAAGTTCCTCCAGTTTTCAGGCTGAGAAGAGCCATCGAAGAATTTTCTAAACAATTTGGTGACAAAAAAACCACCTGGAATCACATATAAATTCCTTGAAATTTTACTTAAGAAGTGTTCCATTAGTTAGTATAAGACTTGCCTGTAAATCGTTCTAGAGCCGCAATTAATTTTTGCTCTCGAAGCGCTATAGAATAGTTGGCTTGAACATGAAGTCGTGAATTTATGGAAAGTAAATCTTTATTGAGATTACTGAGGGCTTTATCCACGATAGGAATAGCGGATTCCAAAGATTTCTGTGGGATTATAAATCCTGATTTCCCCACAATCTGCGGAATATGATTGGAGTTTGAACCAACGGGTATAGCTCCGCAAAGCATAGCTTCGCATAAGGCACAGCCGAATCCTTCAAAACTTGAAAGCTGGAAGTAGAATTCACTTTTTTGGTACCATTCAAGCAGTTCTTCTGGAGATAGAAATCCTAAAAAATGCACGTTAGCGGATGATTTTTGAGTTATTTCTGCTGCTTGAATTCCTGCGAAATAGAAGCTGCAGTTTGGGTATTCTCTAGCAATCTCTATGATCAAATCTCCTCCTTTAAGCTTAAATTGACTGGGAGACATGACCGCCAAAAAGCTATTTGTTATTCGATCTGGCTTTTCAGGTAAAGTCCACTGACTTTCATCCAGTCCATTGTAGATTGTTTCTATCGGAACTTTTAGCTCTGGGAAATGGAAAAGAAGGCCTTGCTTTCTAGAGGTGATAACCGGGTCGAAAAGCAACTCAGTCTCGATCAATGATTCACTTACAGGAAATATCGCATCGGCCCTGGTATAGCTGAATTTGCAAATTCGTTTTAGCAGCGGGATTCTAAGACTCCCGTAATTTATCTCGGGAATAGCTGCGCAATCTGTACCGTGCGTGACAATGAATACTTTTTTACCGAAAGCCTTTCCTAAGATTGTTGCCCAAAAAGCCCAATATCCACCAAAGTTGACAAGGATGAATTTTGCCCCGAAAATGCTGAATAGCATATCGAAAAACTGAGCTATGAAGTTAAATGGAGCTAGCCTTTTGTCACCCCAAGGCTGGTTAATGACCCGAACAGTGAAATATTTTGACAACATCCGTACGTCACTTTTTACAAATGACTGCATGGATGGTGTCACATATAGTATTTTGTTACGGCTCATTTAGTTTTATTGAAACGAAGCTCAATATCCCGAATGGTTTAATTTAATTAAACCACCAAGTTGACAATCTTTCCAGGTACGATAATGATCTTTTTAGGAGCTTTTCCTTCCAGCCATTTCATGACTGTTTCATCTGTAAGAGCTGCTTCTTGGATTTGGTCTTTGCTGAGAGAAAGATCAAGATTGATTTTAACTCTCATTTTCCCATTGATCATCACAGGATATTCAAATGCACTTTCCTTCAAATGACTTTCGTCGAAAATTGGGAATGATGACTCGGTAATGGAACCTTCGTGACCTAGTAAACTCCAAAGCTCTTCAGCGATATGCGGCGCGTATGGAGAGACCAATAGTGCCAATGGTTCTAAAATCGCACGTTTGTTAGACTTCAAAGCGCTTAGTTCATTCACACAGATCATAAAGCTGGAAACAGATGTGTTGAACGAGAAATTTGTCATGTCATCTTCCATCTTTTTGATGGCTTTATGAAGCGCTTTGTATTCTTCCTTGCTTGGTTCAGTATCGGAAATCTGGAGTTCCCCAGAGTTGGAGTGGTACAGGTTCCATAGCTTTCTCAAAAACTTATATACTCCGTCAATTCCATTGGTATTCCAAGGTTTGAATTGCTCCAAAGGACCCAAGAACATCTCATACAGTCTCAATGTATCCGCGCCATACCGTTCGATGATGTCATCTGGATTAACCACGTTGTATTTGGACTTGGACATTTTCTCCACCTCAGATCCGCAGATGTATTTGGTGTCTTCCAGGATGAATTCGGCATCGGCAAGGTCAGGTCTCCATGCTTTGAACTTCTCCAGGTTCAGCTGGTCGTTGTAAACGATGTTTACATCCACGTGCATGGCAAAGGTGTCATACTGATCTCTCAATCCGTAGCTCACGAATTTGTTTGTGCCTTTTACTCTGTATACAAAATTTGATCGACCTTGGATCATGCCTTGGTTGATCATCTTTTGGAATGGCTCGTCGATGCTCACTACTCCAAGATCATAAAGGAACTTAGTCCAGAATCTGGAATACAAAAGGTGGCCTGTGGCATGTTCAGATCCTCCGATGTATAAATCAACTGAACCCCAGTAATCCGTTTTTGCTTTGTCGGCAAACTCAGTTTCATTCTTAGGATCGGTATATCTGAAGAAATACCAGCTAGATCCTGCCCAGCCTGGCATTGTGCTTCTTTCTAAAGGAAATTCTCCATCCGACGTTTTATAGTTCCAATCCTTTGCACGAGCAAGTGGAGGCTCACCATCTTCTGTCGGCAAGTATTTATCTACCTCCGGCAATACCAAAGGCAAGTCTTTTTCTTCTATTAAATAAGGCAAACCTTCCTTGAAATAAACAGGAAGTGGCTCACCCCAATAGCGCTGACGAGTGAAAATCGCGTCACGCATTCTGTATTGGATTTTACCTTTTCCTATGCCTTTTTCTTCCAAAAATTCAATCGCTTTGTTCATCGCATCTTTCATGTAAAGATTGGAAATGAAGCCTGAATTGATAATCAAGCCGCCTTTTCCAGGGAAAGAACCTTCTTCCATCGAGCCATCGATCACCTGTCTGATCTCAAGATCGAAATGCTTCGCAAAGTTGTAATCTCTCTCATCATGAGCTGGAACTGCCATCACTGCTCCTGTGCCATATCCAGCCAATACGTAATCAGCCACCCAAACTTGGATTTCTTCTCCATTGAATGGATTAATAGCATAAGAACCAGTGAATGCGCCAGAGATGGTTTTGACATCACTCATACGTTCACGTTCCGAGCGGTTTTTGGCTACTTCTATGTAAGCTTCAGCTTTTGCTCGCTGATCTTCTGTGATCAAAGTTGCTGCTAGATCAGATTCTGGTGCCAAAGCCAAATAAGTTACACCATATATAGTGTCTACACGTGTGGTGAAGACTTTGATCGTTTGGTCAGAATCTTTTACTTGGAAAACTACATCAGCCCCAATGGATTTTCCAATCCAGTTTCGCTGCATTTCCTTTATTGGCTCAGACCAATCGAGTTTATCCAAGCCCTTCAATAAACGATCTGCATAAGCGGTGATTCTCATCGACCACTGCATCATTTTCTTGCGCTCAACAGGATGTCCGCCTCTTTCTGAAAAGCCTTCTTTGACTTCGTCGTTGGATAGTACTGTTCCTAGAGCTGCACACCAGTTGACGGTGGTTTCGGCTAGGAAGGTCAATCTATATTTAAGGAGTATTTCCTGCTTTTCTCTTTCAGAGAAAGTAGTCCACTCCTCTGCTGTGAAACTTGTTGTTTCGTCGTCACAAACAGCCTTTACGGAAGAATTTCCTTCCTTTTCAAAACGTACTATTAAAGAATCAATGGATAACGCTTTGTCTGCATCCTGGTCATAGTAGCTATTGAATAGCTGCATGAATATCCACTGCGTCCATTTGTAATAGTCTGGATTGGATGTTCTCACTTCCTTACTCCAGTCGAAAGCGAAGCCAATGTTTTTCAGCTGCTCTGTATATCGTGTGATGTTTTGCTCTGTGGTAATGGCTGGATGCTGCCCTGTTTGAATGGCATACTGCTCAGCAGGAAGACCAAAACTATCGTAACCCATAGGGTGAAGGACGTTGTATCCTTTCAATTTCTTAAATCTGCTGACAATATCTGAGGCGATATATCCCAGCGGGTGGCCGACATGAAGTCCAGCACCCGATGGATATGGGAACATGTCAAGAGAATAAAATTTTGGTTTATCAGGATTTACCTTGGCAAGGAAAGTCTCATTCTTTTCCCAGTAAGCCTGCCATTTTTTCTCGATCTCCTTAAAAGTGTACTCCGCCATGATTGAATTTTTTCTAGTTTTTTAGCTGAACGCCTGCAAAAATAGAAAAATTGACGGGCTTTGGAATCCAAACTCATAAATCCTCGGCAGATACTATTTTTGCCGCTGATCATTTTCCAATGGAAAACATAAGAGTTTTTAGTATTTTTCAACGATCCTAACCATAAAACCTTATGAAACTTAAATCTCTAAATAGTGTGCTTTGCACGCTAATTCTTCTGTTATCGGGAGCCAATTTTTCTTTGGCACAAAAGAAAATCTCCCAAAAACAAATCGATGCACTCAAGCAAGAAGTTATGCGATTGGTAGAGGCAGATGCTAAAATGAGTCAAGTCATGGTTGATAAGGTTTTTAGTTTTGCGGAATTGGGATTTCAGGAAGTAGAATCTTCAAAATACCTCACTGGGATATTAGAGGAAAATGGATTTAAAATAGAAATGGGAGTTTCTGGGATTCCAACGGCATGGTTTGCGACGTGGAAAAATGGAGAAGGACCTACAATTGCTTTGGGCTCAGATGTGGATGATATCCCAAAAGCCTCCCAATATCCTGGGGTTGCCTATCATAAGCCAATCGTCGAAGGAGCTCCTGGGCATGGGGAAGGTCATAATTCTGGAATTCCCTTGAATATTACAGCTGCATTGGCAGTAAAGAAAATCATGGAGCGAGAGAATATAGGAGGAACGCTTATTCTCTGGCCAGGTATCGCTGAGGAACTGGTAGCTTCTAAAGCGTGGTTCGTTCGAGACGGTTTATTCGATGATATTGATATCTGTATTTTTACACATGTTGGAAATAATCTGGGCGTTAGTTATGGACAATCATCTGGTACTGGGTTGATATCTGTTGAATACACATTCTCAGGAGAGGCTGCCCATGCAGCAGGAGCGCCATGGAGAGGGAAAAGTGCGTTGGATGCAGCTGAATTGATGAATGTAGGCTGGAATTATCGTCGTGAGCACTTGGATCCTTTGAAGCGATCTCATTCTATTTTCACCGATGGAGGTGACCAGCCAAATGTTGTGCCTTCCAAAGCTTCAATTTGGTATTACTTACGAGATGTAACGTATGAAGGCATCATGGAAATGTATGGCATGGCCAATAAAATGGCTGAAGGTGCTGCTTTGATGACCGATACAGAAGTTACTTCCAGGATTCTAGGGACAGCATGGCCTCGCCATTTCAACAAGACAATAGCAGAGAAAATGTATGCTAATATTTTAAAGGTAGGATTGCCAGAATGGTCTGAAGTTGATCAGGAATTAGCAAAAGCAGTTCAAGCTGAAGTTAGTGCAAGTAAAGTGGAGGGTTTGGCTATGAAGCTGGATACGCTTGGCCTCCCCGTGACCACGCCAATTTCTGGCGGATCAGATGATATTGGAGATGTGTCTTGGGTTGTTCCTACGGTTACGTTGAGATTTCCTTCTAATATACCTGGACTTCCTGGTCACCACTGGAGCAATGCAATTGCTATGGCAACTCCGATTGCACATAAGGGAGTTACTGCTGGGGCTAAAGCTGAAGCGATGACGATTTTAGACTTTTTACTACAGCCAGAATTGGTGGAGGAAGCTTGGGATTATTTCAAAAATGTCCAGACAAAGGAGACGGAATATAAACCGATGCTTAGTGCAGATGACGTTGCGCCGATTTTTCTAAATAAAGGGATAATGGATCAGTTCAGGCCACAGCTAGAGAAGTTTTATTACGATGAGACGAAGTTTGATACGTACTTAGAGCAATTAGGAGTGAAGTATCCAACGGTTAAACAAAATTGAAACATTTAAATATTGGAAGATTGAAAGATTAATTAAAGCTGAACTCAATAGGGATGCCGCTTGATTGGTTGAAAAATCTTCCAATTTTTCAATTTTAGAATTTCTCAATCCAATGCTTACCTTTGCGGCATAATTCACTCAGCGGTTCAATTGCCCGCTTTATCAAAAATTCAGATGAATATGGATACGAAGGAGTTAGTAGCAAAAGGATTGGAGCTTCCCTTAATGGAAGCTTTTTATACTATACAAGGAGAAGGAAGGTTTACCGGACATCCCGCTTATTTTATCCGGCTAGGAGGCTGTGATGTGGGTTGTGTCTGGTGTGATGTCAAAGAATCGTGGGATTCGGGCAAGTGGCCGGTTCACTCAATCGAAAAGATTGTTGACGAAGCATTGGTTTATCCTGGTCGACTAGTCGTGGTCACAGGTGGAGAGCCTTTAATGTATGATTTGGGGCCGTTGACAGCACTTTTGAAAGCCAATGGATTCACTACAAATATTGAGACTTCTGGAGCGCATCCATTTTCAGGCGACTTTGACTGGGTTTGTTTTTCTCCTAAGAAATTCAAAAAACCACATGACTCTATATATAAAGAGGCGGACGAACTGAAAGTTGTGGTTTTCCACCAGAGTGATTTTGCCTTTGCTGAAGAGCATGCTAGGCTGGTGAATTCAAGCTGTGAATTGCGACTTCAGCCAGAGTGGAGCAAGGCTGATAAGTTCACTCCGATCATTATTGATTTTGCAAAAAATAGCCCAAAGTGGAAAATATCGCTTCAAACTCATAAATTTATGGACATACCCTAAGTCCATGCGCCCTTTTCTAGCCGGAATTCTTCTTTTATTGACCATTTCTTTCGCTAACGCGCAAAGCTATTCCATTATTGATGGTAAGGCAATAAGGATGTATCGCGAAGCAGAGGAGTTGACTCTTTCCCGACAATATGACGAGGCGATTAGCAAATACAAGGATGCAATAGACCGAGAGGCCTCATTTTTAGAAGCCTATGTGAAGTTAGCACAACTTCAGATTACACAAGGTGACTTAGCGAATGCTGAGAAAACAGTAATTGCCGGTAAGTCAAGATTGTCTGGAAAGAATGTTACAGTCAAGCATAGAGCAGATTTGGGTTGGGTACTGACTCACGTGTATTTGCAGCAAGGGAGGTTTCAGGATTCTTTTGATGAGTTTGGGCTGACTGATCCGTTATTGGATGTAGATTTCAAGAAGTCAATTTCATATGTGGACACTAAGGCACAAATGGAATTCTTGGCTGAGCAGTTGGAGAATTTCCGGCATATAGAAAAGGAAAAATTACCAGCTCCACTCAATGAATTTCAGCTCCAGTATTTTCCTGTATTGACAGCAGATGGAGAGCAGATACTTTTCACCAAAAGAGATGGGATTGGGAATAATGATAAGGAGGATATTTATATGGCCTTTGTATCCCCTGAAGGAAATTGGTCCAAGCCTCAGAGTGTAGCCCAAGCAATTAATTCTCCTTATAATGAAGGCACTTGCTCTGTGACTGCTGATGGAAATATACTAATTTATACATCTTGTGATGCACCGGATTCTGAGGGGAGCTGTGATTTGTATATCGCCTATAAAGTGAATGGGAATTGGCAGCGTCCGAGAAATATGGGCAAGAATGTTAACTCAAGGTCATGGGATTCTCAGCCCTCACTCTCTGCAGATGGGAGAATATTGTTCTTTTCCTCTAATAGAAAAGGGGGATTTGGGGGTAATGATATTTGGTACAGTGTAATGCAAAGTGATGGATCTTGGACTGTCGCTAAAAACCTAGGAGCTGTAGTCAATACTCCAAAGGATGAGATCTCTCCCTTTATGTTTTTTAATAATGAGATACTTTTCTTTTCGTCAAATGGGCACCCCGGTTTTGGAGGAATGGACATCCAGCTTTCAAAAGTAGTCGATGGTGAATTTACTAAGCCAGAAAACTTAGGTCTGCCTATTAATGATCAATTAGATCAGGTGGCATTATTTATTACAGCGCAAAAAGATTACGCTTATTTTACAGAGTTGAGTACGGGAGAAAAAGAAAATAATCGTTCCTTATTATACAGGTTCAAATTCCCTAAAGAAATTTCATTGGGGGAGAACTTGACTGTGACCGAAGGAAAGGTGTTTAATTCAAAAACGGGGGAGCCTATCGATGCCACCCTATCTTTAGTATCACTTACGAATGACAGTACTTTATACCAGTTTAAGGCAGATGGAAAGACGGGGGAGTTTATGATGCTTTATCCTGATAAGGCTATTTCAGGTTTGTACGTAGAGAAAAAAGGTTTTATCCCCAAAATTTACAACGTGGAACGTGATAAAATCAAAAATGTAAAGGATTTGAAAATAGAACTGGTCCCAGTCGCTGCCGGGGAGGAATTTGTTTTTGAAAATATTTTCTTTGAATTTGATCAGTACGATCTCAAATCTGAGTCGATCTCTTCACTAAAGAGATTAGTTATATTTTTAGCAGAAAATCCAAATGTTAACATTCTGATCACAGGCCATACGGACAATGTAGGTAGTGCAAGTTATAATCATAATCTTAGTTTACAACGGGCCAAAAGTGTTCAGGAGTACCTCATCAAAAATGGGTTTCATCATGGTAGGGCATTAGTTGAAGGTAGAGGAGATAAGGAACCTATGGTGCCAAATATCAATCCTCAAAACCAAGCGTTAAATCGTAGGATAACTATAAAAATTTTGTAGGTAGTATAACCAGTAATTGATCAAAAGCGAGCAAATACTCCAGAAAATAAACTATTAACTACATTATAATTTTATTTTAATAGTCTATTCCCTTTCAATTTATATCATATCAGATGGTAATTTTCCCTAAGAGTCATTTTTGGCTAATAAAGAGCCGTATTTTCATTTTTAGATTAGCAAAAATTTTGTTTTAATGCCTTAAGGAGAAATATTAATTTATTTAAGAGTCAGTCCTTTATTTAG